>ENA-UOOK01003283-UOOK01003283.1-fermentation-metagenome-genome-assembly--contig:-NODE-3283-length-18565-cov-14.860886_pt1 | contig 18565 bp, 21 predicted proteins | sample MGYA00245777_ERZ724023 | MGnify/ENA primary metagenome ERZ724023 (study PRJEB28704, sample SAMN03018312) | fermentation metagenome | biome: anthropogenic terrestrial biome; feature: soil...
TTATGCAAGTTGAAATTACAAAGTTTCGACAAGGGCAACACAAAGCTCGCGGCAACAGATAATTTGTTGTTGCAAGCCTTATCCTGACCTAGTCCTCTCCCTCTCTTTCATTGATTTTCTTGCGGCCGGAGTTTTGCGAATCTTCTATCATTCGGTTATTTCAACAAAATTTCCCTCCGGATCTAATATTACACTTTCATAATATCCGTCACCACTTGTTCTTGGCTCCCCTGCAATTGTATAGCCATCTTTCCGTATAGTTTCGGTAAGGGAATTTACAACATCTTTACTTCCTACAGAAATGGCAAAATGCGCCAATCCTTTCATTTGTCCACGACTTATAGGCTCTATCATATTAGGAATATTCATTAATTCCATACGGCTCTTGCCCTCTCCAAACGACAAAAAATAAGAAGTATAATCCCTTTTACGATTTACATATTTATTGTTGCAAGTAACTCTAAAATATTTCATATAGAAAAGACGAAGTAATTCTATATCCTCAACCCAGATTGCGATGTGTTCAATTTTCATTTTGTTTATTTTTTATTGTATGAGGGTGTAAAAGTAAATGGTAGTGGAATTATATGAAATGACCAGCGTCAGTTTCGGTCAAATTCTATAAAAAAAAGCTATCTTTGGAACATTATATAGAGGTGTTTTAATATGGATATAATCAAAATATTAGCAAACGAATATAAAGTTGATTTGGAGAAAGATTCAATACATGAATTAAGTTTGATATTGGAGAGACGAGAATATAAGAAAGATGAAATCATTTTACATCGAGGGACGATAAGTCGACAGATGTTTATTATAGAAAAAGGCATCATAAGACAATTTTATTACAAAGATGGACGTGATATTACAGAGCATTTTTCATCTGAAGGGAATATTGCAACTTGTCTTGAAAGTCTGTTTCTCAAAGAGCCTACAAAATTACTGGTTGAAGCAATAGAGCCATCAATTATTTATCTCTTGGATTACGAGAAGTTTAAACTGCTATGTAACAAATATCCGAGCATCAATGAATTATATCAGCGTATTCTAGAATACAAACTGATTGTTTCTCAGCAAAAAGCTGATTCTTGGAGGTTTGAAAGTGCGCATGAACGTTACGAACGTTTCTGTAGAGAATATCCGATGGTTGCAAAGCGAGCTTCCATAGCCCATATTGCGACCTATCTTTTAATGACTCCGGAAACTTTAAGTAGAGTAAGGGCTGGAGTTTTATAATTTGATTTAATCCAATCCGTTATTGAAAAGCTATTTGAAACAGAGGAAAAAAATAAGGGGAGAGGCATTTCGCAACCATTACTTTTTCTTCTTTTTATGTTGATTAAATTAGTATGTTCTACCTGAATAATCAAAAAATGTATCTACTTGTAAATTGGGCTCAAACCAAAACTCCGGAAATCATGAATATCTATTGCCGGGGAAAAACCGTTCTCTTGCAAAGCTAAAAGATTTAGAATCCTTCCACAACTTTTAGGATTGATGCGTGATCCGTTGTTGTATGACCTGTGCGTGATCAAATAAAAAAACGTTTACAGTATTAATACTGTAAACGCTTAATTCTTAGTGTGGGCGTTGACGGAACTTGTTCAATCAAAAAAAACCCTGTATAATCAATGTGTTAACTTTCAGGTGCTTTTCTTCACACACAGATTGCACTCATTTTTTTGAAGCGAAATAGATGCGAACAAATCGCTCTAACTATAAGACAAAAGTAGCTATTTTTCTGATATTTACAAATGAAATTTCAGAAAATAGATGAACTTTTTTTCAATCTTCCGGTTTATCCTGCTTCCCTTCGATACGCTTTATTTCTTTATCAAAGTCGGATTCAAATAAACGGTCTTGTACGATACGATATTTTTCAAATTCGCTTTCTGCAAAATCCTTTGCCATCAGGGTGGTAACTTTTCCGCTGTTTTGCAATATCTCACGGTCGGCAACCTCCAAGAACATATCAAGACGTTTTGCCCAATCTTCCATTGTCATGGGAATATTCCGTCTTGCTCGGTCTTCCGCCAAATCCAGATAAGCGTTGACAATACGCCCCAACGATTCCAGTTCGGTTTCAGTCAAGTAGTTTTTAGCAATGGAAACATCGGTTTTCACTATTTTGCCGTCGGGACTTTTTTCCCACGAAGTCAATCCCATGTGTTCTTTCTCTGCGTTAGCTCTTGATAGAATGAGTTCGGCTGCGGTATGGCCATGAACAGCGTAATGCAACTTGTTTTGAACTTTGGCGAAGAACTCTTTTGTGGTAACAGCATCTTTGTTGTAATCCATTGCTGTGGCATAAATATCTGTTATTTTTTGGTAGAAACGGCGTTCGCTCAATCGGATTTCCCGGATTTCGGCAAGTAGATGTTCAAAATAATCCTCATTGAGGAATATCCCATTTTCCATGCGTTTTTTGTCGATGATATAACCACGAATGGCATAGTCACGCAAAACGGATGTCGCCCACTGACGAAACTGTGTTGCCCGTTGGGAGTTGACACGATAGCCGACGGCAATAATCGCATCCAGATTATAGTGCTTGGTTTTGTAGGTTTTACCATCTGATGCAGTTACCGAGAATTCCTCGGTAACTGAGTCTTCATCCAATTCGTTTTCTTTGAATATGTTTTTAAGATGCAACGATATATTGTCTGTCGAGCAATCGAACAGTGTAGCCATTAGTTTTTGGCTTAACCAAATCATTTCATCCTGTACACGCACTTCAATTCCGTCCTCTTTCGCCTGATTGGAAAAGATGAGAAATTCAGCGGTGCTATTGCGGATTTGGAATTTTCTTTTTTTAGTCATAGCAGTATTTATGGTTTTATTTCAAGTTGTTTACCTGCAAAAGTGCCATATGGCTTACCTGTAACATCCCCTGTTTTATAATAATCTGCTAACATTTTTAAAACCATATCTATATCTTTTTCGTCCTCAATTGACAATTTACCTTCTCTTGTGTTCAATTTATCGCCATATTTACGACAAACCTTTTCCATCTTCTTAATGACAGCAGGAGTTATATCACGATAATTACCAATACGGGATATTCTTACTAATTTTTTATGTATAGCAGGATTAGATTCTATTTTTTCTTCAATTTTCTCTAATCCATATATCATATTTGTTTCTTTCATTTTAGATACAACTTGCTTGGCTTCTTCCTTGAATTCCTCTTGTATACCAACTATTTGCTCAAAATACCCTTTCTTTATAATGTAAAAAGTTTCATCATAATATACACAATCTATTTGTTTATCCAAATTTACGGTTTCTCCTTTCAAAAGTTCCAATTTTTTACTTTTAGTATTGAATAATGTGCGAATAACCTTAATTTTGGTTTTTTGATTTTCTTTCTCATCAACAGCTACTTTACCTGATTGAATTTTTCGGAATGTATAAATCCAATCTGACTTTTTTATATCATTGAATCCAATACAATACGCCCACAACTCTTCTATATCAGAAACAATGCCGTCTATACTCATAACTTTTGGAGGGGTTGAAGATAGTTGATTACATACAACATCAGAAAAAGAAAGTGCTTTGTTTTTCATTGAATATGTAAATAAATGTTCTGTATCATCCGAAATAACATCGTAATCAATCATCTCGAATTCTTTTTTAATAACATATTTCAACTGCTCTTTACTTGAATCATAAAGGTACTGACGAATCTCATCGTCAATATCAACTTGGTATACCTTGAACAGGTACTTGTCCATTACTTTACTGGATTTTTTCACATCATTTTTAAGTATACGCGTGATAAAATACAGCTTTGAATCCTCGACTTGCGTTGCTGTTACTTTTTCCAAAAGTTCATTTAATGTCATATCATAATTTTTTAATTGTTTCCTTTTCTTGTTGCATAGAACAGTTTAAATCCTATTTCATATATTTTTACAATCTCATCTTCATCTACATGCTTATTTTTTATAATGATAAGTCCATTTTTTATTTTTCCATTTTGTTGTCTATATTCAATTTCAAAAAGTGAATACTTAAAACTAAGCACAGGATTGATTAAAATTAGGTTAGAGTTTATGTAAATTCGATATATTATTACCATCAAAAAAAACAATGCAAATAGTTCATACCATCCATCAAAACTCTGAAACAAAAAAGGAACAATATATGTAGCTATGTATCCAATAGATTCGCTGTTTTTATTATCTATTTTAACAATTGTGACATTATCTCCATTGGGAGATACTTTTTCCAGATTTTGAAATGTCCATTTATATCCTATAAATCCAATTATAGATATTGCAATAGATAATATCGACAAGCCAAATTTTTGAACGCAAATAATGGTTGAGTCTATATTTAATCCTCCCCATGTAAGAAAAGAGATGTTTTCTGAAATTTGTTTAAATGCAATAAGAATAAATAAGGGAATATAAGATGTCGCAAATAATACAAATTGTGCTGCTCCTCTTAGACTATTTATTTTATCGTTTTTATCCATACATCCAGCCTTTAAGTGATTTAGAATGAACTAAAAATGTGAGGGTTGGTGATTATATTAGCGAGTATGTTAGATAAAACATTTTCTCCAAAACCTTTTATCTTCTCTAAGATTTTAGGTTTTGCTTCCTCTGGTTTGTCTTTATGCGCTTCTATGATTTCCCTGATTTCCCTTTGTTGCTTTCCTGTCAATTCATCTTTTATTGACTCAACAAATATATTAAGAGCAATACTTTGTTCTTGATTTTGCACCTGACTTTGATTTTGATTCACATTAATGGTAACCCCGTTATCCTTTCTTTGAGGCTTGGGTAAAGGTGTACTTGTTTGAGGAATAATATTCAATGCTTTTGCCAAAGCCAGCATTTTAGCATGATTTGTCGGACTAATTTTGTCGGATAATAAACCTTCAAATTCGGAAATTGATTTATCACTCGGATAATTTACTCGAATAAATCGTAATGTCGTTGCTTTCCATTTTTCATAATCGTATTGGTTGTTAATGCTATACACTGAATAGGAACGCATGACACCAGAAGGTGGAGGAACAAATTTTATTTGTTCAGTAAAAGCTTCTCCTTGTTTTATCAATTCATCTAAAGTAATCATGATTAAAAAGACTTATGATATTTTTTTATTTCGTTTTGACAATCAACTCTCTCACATCTACCTTTAATGCTTTAGCAATCGCAAACAATGTTTCGAGGGACGGTTGAGATACATTCGCACACCATCGGGAAACAGTAGCTTCGTTCTTACCTAATGTTTCAGCTAACCATTTTCCTGTACGTTTTTGCTCTGCAAGTACAACTTTCAACCTATTTAGCTCCATTTCTCAAATTATTGATGTGTTTTGCAAATATAGTGATTTAATCTAACAACTAAATCTTTATTTATGATTTAATTTTCAATATGATATTCCAAAATCATTTCACAACCCCACGGCGGTAGAAGTTATTCTCGTGCCGTTGGTTATTCTCGCGGACTTCCGCCTTCCAAACGGCTGAGAAGCATGAGCGGGAAATAACCGACATAGGCGCGGGAAATAACTTCGGGAACAATCACACTACCGCCTGATTCCTTTTTCCGGTTTCTTCTTTTTTCTTTTCATGGGAACTTGTTATTGGTCTTCGTTATTGTTTACATCAGGGGTAAGCAAACCCAATGCAGAGGACAATCCCAAATCGGGAAGATTGAAACTTTGCTTATTTTCCTGCTTATATTCAATCAAATTTGAAAGGTTATTTTCTGATTTGGTAATTTGAGAATTTGCAAACTTGTTTTCAATCTTGTCGGTATCATTGCTTATCTGCACATCTGCCTGCATAGCTTTATTTTTCCTTTCATCGGCAACCTGTTTTTCCTGCATGTTGAGTTGGTCGGAGATATTACCGTTCTTCATGGTATTATAATATTCAAAAGATTCGGCAAGTTGCCTATTGTAACCGAATAGCTTATCAAATCCCTGCTCTGCTTGTTGGAATAGGTTCTTCCCGTCAAAACCGCCCTTAACCGTTCCTCTCTTGCTGTTCTTGTGGTTGGTAAGCGGGGATAACTTTTTCTTATTGCTCTGGTCTTTCCGGCTGACAATCAAATGGCAGTGCATATTCAGTTCGTTGTTTGACCTGTTCCGGCTAAAATGTATCTTGCCGTAAAACTTTATATCTTCTGCCGATAGTTCTTTGTTGAAATTCCTGGCATATTCAGGAATAAATACTTCCCGGATATAACGTTTCATGGCTTCGGCTTGTTCTTGTTCTGTATTTCCCATTGCCCGAAGTCCCTTTTCCGATGGGCTGACATGAACAGAGTAAAACTTGGCATCCGTTTTTAGTAGCTGACCGATATTCTTGTCTATATCTTTTATGACCTGTGATTTGTAAATATCATCATCTGTTAAGTTGAAAAAGCCTTCCATATAGACTCCCTGTTCCATGCGTTCCATATCCTCGTGCTCGAGGTACAGCCAGCCTTCTGCTACTGCCTGCATTGTTGTACGTTCCTTTTGATGGTCGCGGGAAATCTATATTCATTACTCGTCCATCAGGTTGTTAATTTCTGCTTTCAGGCTTTCCTTACGCTTTCCGTCCATCACTCCACAAGCTGATAGGTCAGCATAGAGGGAAATCAGCTTCAATAGTTTTTTGCTCTCTTTATGCTGTACTTGCGATAATGAGTTGATTTGTTTGGATTGGTTATTAATTACTCCTGCATGTTGGCTGAATGCTTCGCTTATTCTCTTCAGGACATTATTCTGTAGTTCCTGTGAGTTACCTATTTGCGAATTAACTAATTCGCAAAGTTCTTTTACTACTTTCTCGAATCGGGTGGCAATGGAATGGCTTGTACGCACCATCGGGTTTAGCTTGTCTTCTTCATAGCTCCGAATGAAACGGATAATGTCATCTTGCCGTTTGTTGATTTTAGACAATTCTGATTTTACCGATTCCGGAGCATCGGCAGGGTTAATAGAAGCCTTGTCGATATACCGAAAAGCCAATTTCACGACTTCACTTTTTTTCAGCGAATAGCGTTTACAGATTTTTTCTACCAATTTTGCCGTTTCCGTATCTATGGAAACAGTGGTAAAAATTGTATTTCTACTCTGATTTTGCATAGTAATTACTATTTAATGGAAAATCGGTTTATTAAAAGTCTGATAATTAGTAATAAACACGAAAAACTAATTATCAGACTAATTACATCGGTTTAGCATAAACCGTTAAAGCCGAAGGCTTTGCCCCGCAGGGCAAGAGGAAAGAACAGGACTTGTCCAGTTCCCTCTTGCTTAATTCAGCGAAACAAACAGAGCCGTCGGGCGATGTTGTTTCTGCCGGATGCGGAGCGTCAATACAAGGCGCTGGACTAAATACAGCCTTCATTCGATTTCTTCATTCTGCTTAAACCTAAGAAAAGCGGAATCATTCATCATCACTCGTTTTTTTATCCCCTTCTTTCTTTGGGTGTTTCTTTTCAAACTCCCGATAAGTTCCAAAATCCATATGTTCACGAACGAAATTCCGAACATCGTTAACACGATAATAGGTTTTATGACCTATCGCAAAATAAGGGAGTTTTTTACATGTCCTATACCTTTGCAAAGTCCGATAGGACACTTTGAGAAGAAAGGCTAAGTCTTGGTTATCCAAAATTTTTTCGTCTTCTTCAAATACATCGGATGTGTTAATCAGGGATTTCAAGTCCTGACCTATTTCATTCAGCTTCTTGGATAGCTTCTCCATCCATTTTTCAAAATCATCGTTATTGATATACATTTTGCTTCGTTTTTCAAATTAATACTATTTGTTTTCAATGCATTGATGAAGCAAAGGACGGAAGAACAAAGTATAATAAATAGGGGAATCCCTATGGACTCCCCTAAGATGGCTTTGTAATTGAATAATAATCAGAAAATTACAAAATTATCTTTTTGTTATCTTCTTGCTTCTACTTTCACGAATAAGTAATCTTTTTAAATAATCAAGTGATTTTGTTAGGTTGTAAGGCTTTCGGCTGAATACTCTTGATTTGGATTTGTAAGCATTCCCGAAAGTAAAGTTGAAAGCGTATTCTAATGACTCGGCAATATATTTGAAAGGAACAGGTTTACCGTTTTCATCTAAAAACTGATTAGATAGTTCGAATGTGGTAGCAAATTCTCCCATACTATCAATCCCCAAGCCATCTGACTTGGGGATAAAATAAACTTTGGGAATATCTGGTTGGACATTGTTGTAGAAGTGATTTGCTTGTGGGAATGTGAATTTCAGCAAATCAATTTCAGCTTCAAGAAATAGGATCGCCTTTCTGAGGTAGGCAAATTTCAGGGCGTTTTTTCCCCTGCCCGTACTGATCCGATTCTATAAATACCAATTCAATACAAGAAAGATTCAGTATCCGAAAGGTTTCAGAAAAATTATTTCCGGATTCACTGATTGTTTTTACTTGTTCCATAAAGCACCCATAGGCATTTTTCATTTCTTCGTTTGTAACTCGTGAGGAATATTCAGATAAGAACCTGAATATCTTCAGTTTTAAAATTTTATCCATAAGCCACTTTTTTATGATTAAATTTATTGTTTCAGTTATCGGACGAATTTTCCTTCAGGAAAAGAAAATCACGGCTTTTAAGCCGTCATTTATACCAAAGGATTTATCCTTTGTTCTTCAACCTGCGGAGCTCGTTCCGTAGTTATTTAGTTATATATGATGCTTGCTTTGGATTTTTTAGTGGCTTTGTTTTTCACTTTAAGAACTGTCCATAGGTTCAGGGATAGGTAATTGCATATTAATGTACTTATCTTATGGGATCAATATTTCGCTCAATAATAAAAATGCCTAAATCTGTTAGAAATTAGGGGTCGTTTAAATTCTAACGAAATCAATTATTTATGACTCTAAAAACATATCTTATTTTTAGATGTATTTTCATTTCCCTTGTTCCACCCGTTTCAATGCTTCGTTGTCTTTGGGTTCAAACTTGAACTGCTGAAAATCTTTATCAGTCGGTATATTCAGTTCAAAACTTCTCAGTTCGGCAATTTCTATTTTTAGGTTTCCTGCCATGAAATCTAAAACGTGTCCGCCCTGTGTTTTGTCGCTGGATAGGAAATGAAAATGAAAACCTTTGCTATTGATACCGTTCAGGTATTCGGGAAGATGATAACCGATTAATGTGCCTTGTGTATTTGAAAATTCAAAGAACTTTTGCGTGTCAAAAATTAAAGAGATAACGGGGAACGGTTCATTCTTTACAGGTGGAAATGCCCTTGTTTTTATGTGGTCGAACTTCCCTGTTATTTTAATGGCATACATTGCATTTTTATTTTTCAGTTCTTTGCTTATCTGTTCCCAAAGGGCTTTTTCTCCAATCGGATTTTCAATAGTGATTACGGTATCGGCTTTAAAGAATGTGGTAAAAAGCATTGACGTTTTAAAGTTATCGTCCGGTTCAACGGTTTTGCCTGTGGCTTTGGTCTGATATACTTTCCCGTCCAACATCGTCAATTCGCCATCCAGCATATCGGGAGCTCCCAAACCGAAATCGCCTTTCAGTTTTAATTCTTTCAATGGCAAAGTCCCTTTGTACAGACCGCCTACAAAAGCATCTGCCACACCGTATTGATATAGTTTGTTGTATTGTTGTTTATGGTTCATTTCTAATTCTTTTTTATCCGTGATGATTACTTTGTTTTTCAGCATTTGGGGCATATAGATTTTTTGCGTGGCAGGATTATAAAAAATATTTGCTATGCTTTCTTCGGTCAATAGCATTTCAGCTTCTTGATTTTCTAAATCATAAACCCAAAGTTTGCCATAGCCTTTGGTGGGAAATGTGACCCAATCCGAAATCAATAAATGGGTATCATCTATCCATTCAATACCGTCAAAAAATCCATTGAAAATATTGGACAGTTGCCGAAAACCTTCGTTGCCTGTTTTGATATAAACCGAACCCTCGCCCAAAGTTTTGCCATTGGTACAAACAGCAATCTGATTGGTACTTCTGTTGAACGAAATGCCGTTTATGGTCGGGATATTTGCAATGATTTCAAACGATTTTGTTCGGGTATTGACTTTGTAAATATTGCCCGAATAGGTATCTGTAACACCAATAAAGCCATTCTCCAAACGGCAAATATCATTCAGTACGGTAGCCTGTGGAATAGCGAGTTCAAATACCGTTTTTCGGGTATTGATGTCAAAGCCTACCACACGTTCCAAGTCTGCTACGTATAAGATGTCGTTTTCAAGCGTCATCCCTTTGGGAGCGTGCAGAACGCCTTTCGTGGGTGCAAATTTCAATTCAATCAATTTTCCGTCTGCTGAAATTTCGCTGATAAAACCGTCACTATCCCGACTGCTGAAATCCTGCCCCTGATTGGACACGAAAAAGCGTTTACCGTCTGATGTTACGCTTTCAGGCGTGGCAAAGCCATTGATGACTTGTTGCGAAAAACTGTTTAATCCGATGCAGATAAAGACTGCTGTTAATATATTCCTTACTTTCATTGCCTTAAAATTTGATGACCACTTTACCGAAAACCTTACTTGATTTCAGTTTTAAAAATGCTTCTTGTGTTTGGTCAATGCTGTAAACACTATCAATGACAGGTTTAAGATTATTCTTCTCAATGGCATTTACCAACTCGTCCAAATCCTGTGCATTACCCACGGAATAGCCCTGCAAACGGATATAGTTCATAATGAGCGGGAACACATCAAATGACAATTTACTGCCCGACATAAAACCGACCAAGCCTACAAAACCGTGTTCTTTAACGGAAAAGATACTTTGCCCAATGGTTTGGTTTCCTGCCACATCCAGCGTTACATCTACACCTTTGCCGTTGTTCAGGCGTTTTACCTCGTTGCTCCATTCGGGAAAGTCTTTGTAATTGATAACTTCATCCGCTCCCAAATCTCTTAGCTTTTGCTCTTTTTCTCTGCTTCCTGTAGTAGCAATAATTTTCAAGCCCGAAATTTTTGCGATTTGCAGTGCAGATAGGGAAACACCACCGCTTCCCTGTACCAAAAAGGTTTGCCCTGCTTTGATATTGGCTTGCGTTACAAGCATTGCCCAAGCGGTCAAGCCTGCAACGGATAACGATGTAGCGTCTTCATCGCTAAGGTTCTGAGGTGTGCGGACAAGCGTATTTTCAGGTTGTACGGTAAACTCTGCCAATGTTCCCGAAGTCTGTACACCTGTTCTTATAGCATTGTGATAAGGCGTTGTTTTTCCTGCTTCCCAATGTGTAACGAAAGGAATAAGCACACGGTCGCCTTTTTTCCACCGTGTTACGTTCTTCCCAACTCTTTCTATCACGCCCACACCTTCTGAAACAGGAATGAACGGAAGCGGAATATTTAAGCCATTACTGTTTTCTACTGTAAGTAAGTCAAGGTATTGGAGCGAAACGGCAGTAGTTCTTACCAATACTTCGTTTTCGACAACTTCGGGAGTTGGAACTTCGGTTAATTTTAGATTTTCTATACCGTAATTTTCTAATTGTATTGCTTGCATAATCTTTTGAATGGAATTTGAAATTAATAACGTTGTCCTCCGATAGTCAATCCACCGTCTACCAAAATACTTTCTCCTGTAACAAAGGATGCTGACGGACTACTCAACCAAACCACCAATTCGGCAACTTCTTCAGGATTTCCGAAGCGACCAAGCGGGGCATGTTTTTTTGTAGGCTCTTTTAATTTATCAGCTTCTTCTTTAGGAAAAGGATAAAAACGGTCAAACATCGGGGTTTGAATGTAGCCGGGCTGAATGCTGTTAACTCTTATTCCTGCTTGTGCAGCTTCAACAGCCAAAACCCGAACCAATCCGTCCACGGCGGCTTTACTTGCTGAATACACTCCCGAACCTCCAAAAGCTCCTCTTGAAAGCCAAGATGAAGTGTTTACGATTGTTCCGCCCGTACCTTGTTTTTTGAACTGTTCAATTTCGTATTTGCAGGTTAGCCAAGTGCCTTTGACATTAATACCTACAACAGTATCAAATTCTTCTTCGGGTGTTTCGTCAATCGGTGCAAAATGTCCCTCAACACCTGCATTGTTAAAAGCAATATCGAGCCTGCCAAAGATGCGAACAGTTTCAGTGATAAGATGTTTCACTTCCTTGTTTTTGGAAACATCAGTTTTTATGAAATGAATATCGGAACTTATTTTTTGCAATTCAGGAAGAACAGTTTCGCCAATTTCCTGTCTGCGTCCTGCAATAACAACTTTTGCACCTTTTTGTAAAAACAGTTTTGCAGAAGCCAAGCCTATACCCGTTGCACCACCTGTGATTAGGGCAACTTTTCCTTTTAAATTTTCCTGTACCATAATTTATATTTTTTTTATTACGGTACAAAGTTAGCCCTGAGGCATCTTTAAAAATTATGCAATTCAAACAGTTTGTTATGATATAGACTTTGTTTGAACAACAAGTTTTGAAGTATTCAGGATATATACTGTTAGATAGGTAATCAAAAACAGTAGATTTATCTCTCCACAAGTATCTTCTATTGCTTTATTCGCTGCAAAATTTGGAATAAACTGTGAAATTTGAAGTTGTTGTACTGCAAGACTGCTTACTGTTTTTGCAAAGGGAATGATTATTAATTGCCCATTGATTACTACCAAAATTGACAACATCAACAAAATGACATTTTTTCTGTTTCTTTCTTTACCTAATGTTAGAAACAATCCAATATTCCCAAGCAAAAACAACCAAATTGCAGGTGCTGTTACATAGTTCATAATCGAATTGACAAATGTCCTTTGCCAATAAAGAAATTCTATTGTCGGACTATCGCCCGCAATAATGTTCATTGCAATAAATGAAGCAATACTCCCCAAACATAAAGAATAGCCGATTACTATTATACCTGTTGTAATCTTGAAAAATGATTTTGAATGTGAAATATCCATTGTTTTATTTTTTTACAAAGGAAATAAGTATAAATAGCATAGAAGTTACCTTGGGGTAACAAATCAATTATGGACTAATCGTCTTCTTATTCTGCTTAATGATTGAGGGGTTACCCCTATAAAAGAAGCTATATAAAATTGTGGTATCCGTTGTTGTAAATGTTTGAACGAGTACAGAAAATTCAAATACCTTTGCTCGGCTGTGTCTGTATGAACGGATATAATATGCCGAATGGCAGACGTAAATATTTCTTCTAATAAAAGTCTTCCAAAGCGGTCTCCATATTGTACGTTTTTATAAAACAGTTGCAGGTCGTTGAACGAGATAACATATAGCTCGGTTTCTTCTAATGCTTCAATGGTTTTATTCGATTTATTCTTGCTGATGAAGCTGTCATAATCGCAAGCAAAAGTATTTTCTTCACTGAAATGGATGGTTAATTCTTTTCCGTCATAGTTTATGTAGTGTCTCAATAATCCTTTTGAAACGAAGAATAAGTGTTTGCAAACTTTCCCCTCTTCTAAAATCTTTTCTCCTTTTTTATGGATTTTGTAATGAATAGTTTTTTAACAAGTTCACTTTCATCATCAGTAAGCCTGATATATCTTCTGATGTTATCAATAATGTTTCCCATTTTTAGATCATAAATTTTATGTGACATTCACATTATTAACTATCTCTTTCCTGAATTGTAAAGGCGTAATACCTACCTGCTTTTTGAAGAAAATGATAAAGTTTGACGAATGCTCAAACCCCAAACTGTACGCTATCTCTGCAATATCCCAATTACTGAACTGCAATAATGCCTTAGCCTCTTTAACCATTCTTTCGGCAATCCATTCCGTAGTGGTTTTGCCTGTGCTTTCTTTCAAAGCCCTGTTTAGTGTATTGGTATGTACATTTAGCTGTACCGCAAATTCATTAGCTGTTTTCAGCTTCAGTGTTTGGCTTGGAGCATCAATGGGGTATTGTCGTTCCAACAGTTCCAAAAACAAATTACTGATACGTTCCGAAGCATTGATAGGCTGGTAAAAGGTTTCAGGCGGTTGCATTTTCATCGCTTCGTGCATAATAATCTGCACGTAGCTTTTCAATAAATCGTACTTGTTGGTATATTCGGAATTGATTTCACGAAACATATTTTCAAAAACACCCTGCAAAAGTTTCAAACTTTCCTCGCTCGGGAAAAATACGTGGTTGCCTCCAACTTTAAATAATGACGACTGTGAAAGGCTTGCGTTCTTCAATGTTGCATTTACAAAATCTTCTGTGAAAAGACAGAAATAGCCTGCTTGGTCTTCCGAGTTCGGCTCCCACGAATAAGGAATTAGCGGATTGAGAAACGTAATAGATGGTCTGTCAATATTAATTGCCTTATCAGAATAACCAATAATGCCTGTTCCTTTTGTAATCATCGAGATTTTATAGAAATCCCTGCGGTTAGGTGGTAGCGATGTGCTGTCACACGCAAATTCTTCCATGCGGTATATATTGAATTGTCCTGCTTTTGGATATTCCTGTCCGTGATTAGTGTAAAACTCTTTTATTGATTCCTTTCGTTTCATTTTGCAAAATTATGAAATTCAAACGAGAAAATATCTATATCTAAGGAATAGTGTAAATGAATAGAAGATATTTTTTATGGTGAACAACAAAATTCCAAACTCTTGTAGTTCTTTATTCGTATATTTTATTGAGCAGTACCAAAAATTTATTTCCGTTGCTTATAATACTTCATCATATCATCAAACTCACCTCTTACCTTATTTACCTCTGTGAAGATTTTCTGATTCAAAACTTTCGCATAAATCTGTGTAGTTGTGATATTTGTATGCCCAAGCATTTTAGATACACTTTCGATAGAAACTCCTTTCGTCAGCATAATCGTCCCGAAGCTGTGCCGGCCGCAGTGCGTGGTAAGTCGCTTATTTATACCGCATAACGAAGCAATCTCTTTCAAATATTCGTTCATTTTTTGATTCGTATGAATAGGTAGGAGTTTTCCGTTCTCCAATCCACTATATTTTTTAAGAATAGACAAGGGCACATCCAGTAAAGGGATATTTGCCTGAACGGAGGACTTCTGTCTAGTTAATCGTATCCACTTCTGCCCTAAGCCATCTTCAAAGATATTGTCTTTAGTCAGATTGGCGGCATCTATGTAGGCTACACCCGTGAATATTTGGAATAAAAATACGTCCCGCACTTCTTCCAGCCGCTTTGCTTCAAACTTTTTATTCATTAACTTCTTTATTTCAGGTTCAATCAGAAATTCTTTGTTTACGGGTTTGTAGCCCAATTTGTAGTTGTCAAAAGGATCAACCGAGATTAAATGATTCTTTAGAGCATTGGTTACAATTTGTTTAAGGAAACGAAGATGCTTTACACTGGAATTGTGCCCACAACGGCAAACCGATTTTAGGTAGATTTCGTAATCGGATATGAATTGAAAATTGACTTCCCGGATCGGAAGGTCTTCCTTATTGTATTTGTTACGGATAAATTCCCTTATACGATTCCGAGTCGCCTGATACTTAACAAAAGTGGTGTCGCGAATTGTGTTGCCAATTAGATTACGTTTCTGTTCAATCTTGATATCGAACAAAGACAGTACGGTGTTTTTCTGTATTTCAAGGCCGAGATAAGCATCACGGAGTTTTTCAGGAGTCACAAAACCGTCCCGTTCGTAGATATTATCGTAGTGCTTTTTCAAATCCATTCGGATTTTGTCCAAAGCATCATTGGTTTCTTTTGCTTCTTTTGTTCTTCCTTCCGCTCGTCCGATGGGATTCCATATTTCAGGATTGACAAACAGTTTTGGGTTAAACTTAAAGACTCTCCATCAATCGTAATACGGATGGCTATTGTTACCAAACCGTCTTTGTTTGGTCTTGTTTTTCTGATGTAGAACAGAATGCGGTACGTACTTTTCATTTTTACACGTTTTAATTCGACAAAGTTATTCCTTAAAGTCAAAGGATTTGTCGTTCTGAAAACGCCAAGTTAGGTCATTGTAAGACGCTTAATTCCAGTAGATTATTTACCTATTCGTGTGCAGAATTAGAGGTTGCTTTTCACACACGGTTTGCACACGAACCCACTGTCTTAATCTGTCTTTTTTCGTCCTGTTGTGTCTGTCGTGTAAAAAGAAGAATCCTGTTAATCTATTGATTAACAGGATTCTTGTCTCCTAATTGAAGTTTCTGTCTTTTGTTGACTTCCACCAATTTTTATGTTTCGGTGGGCGTTGAGGGATTCGAACCCCCGACCCTCTGCTTGTAAGGCATAAAGATATCTATTTCTTTCATTTTTATTTATTTTTAATTGTTATTTATCATATTGTATATGAGTATTATATTCGATTTTGTGTTCTATCCGTTTTGTTTATATTCTATGCTTTTCCTATCTTTGTGTGCGAATTATGTGCGAGATATGTGCGAAAAATATGCCATCTTTTCTCTTAAATAAATGGTTTTAGATATAACAATGTGCAAAAATAACGATTATGCTACAATATGAATTTACAAACGGGACAATTTCTTTGTTTTTTGACGATAGAAGAGCAAACAAAGATGGAAAATATCCACTAAGGTGGCGATTGTATTATCGTGGAAAACGAGTTTATTATCCAATTAATAAATATTTAACAAAAGAAGAGTGGGATGCCTTACCAACTTCACGAATTGTGTCGTTAGTTGAGATTAGAAAGGATTTGAATTATTATTTCAACGAAATTCTTATTAATAAAATCAATGAGTTGGTTAGAAATAACAATTTTTCTGTTGAACAATTCAATTATTTGTTAGGAAAATCAGATATCTTATCTGTAAATGATGCATTTAATGCTAAAATCAAAGAATTAGAGAAAGACGAAAAAATATCGAATTCCATCATTTATCAATGTGCCATAAATAGCTTAGAATCTTTTGCGGGAAAAAATATATCTTTTTCTCAAATAACATTTAAATTCTTGAAAGATTATCAACAGGATATGGAGAAAAAAGAATTGCGTAGAAGTACTATTGGAATTTATATGCGATGCTTACGTGCAATTATAAATAATGAAGGGGACCCTTATTTAACCGGGGCGAAATACCCTTTCGGCAAAGGGAAGTACATTGTCCCAACGGGTTCCGGCAGGGAAATGGCTCTGCAGTTGTCCGATATTCACTTGCTTGAAACTTACGATTGCGATGATGTAGTAGCCGAACAATGTCGCGATATGTGGTTGTTTTCATTTTATTGTAGTGGTGCGAATTTTAATGACATTTGCAAGTTCAAGTACAAAAATATAATGAACGGTGAAATCTATTTTATCCGTCAAAAGACGAAAAGTACCACCCAAGACCAAAAAGATATTGTTGTGCCGATTTTAGAGCCGATGCAGAAGATTATTGATAAACACGGAAATGAAAACACCGACAAGGAAAATTACATATTTCCCTTTCTCAACGATACTAACACGGAACAAGAGCGATTTCTCAAAACTCAAAATCTGATACGTCTAACGAATAAAAAAATCAAACTTATTGCAAAAAAGATTGGTTTGATGGACGGCATTAGCACCTACACGGCACGCCACTCTTACGCTACCATTTTGGCTAAACTCAGAGTACCGGAAAGTTTTATTGCGGAACAATTGGGACACTCAAAACGTACAGTAACGCAAAACTATTTTGATAGTTACACCAAAGAGGAACGGGTGAGTTTCAATAGCTTGCTACTTCCATCCAATTCAGGAAAAATGGAGGGTGGCGTGTGATGAAATGTCCAGTTTATTGCATTAAAAACTGGACAAAGTTTCTATTTAAATTCGAAGTCGATTTTTACAAAATAAATAATTGTCAAGTAAACCGAGCAAAATACTTGACAGTCTAAAAATAATCATTATCTTTGTGTCATGAATTTATCCACGCAAATACAAAAACAAATAGGGTTGTTTCCCGAAGGTAAGATATTCGGTTATTCCGATTTGGATATTTATAGAGGAGATTATCAGTCAGTTGCTAAGATAATGGAACGTCTGCAAAACAAAGGTCTAATCAAAAAAATGTCCAACGGGGTATTTTATAAGCCAATAAAAACTGCTTTTGGCGAGCTGAAACCCGATTATAACGAGCAACTGCGCCCGTTTTTGTTTGAAAACGGAAAGCGGATTGCCTACGTTACAGGAACTTATTTGTATAATCAATTGGGATTGACCACACAATTGGCTGTTCGCGTAAAAATTGCATCCCGAAGCAAGCGGATAAGCATAAACCGAGAAGCGTTGAAAGCCGATGCCGTAAAGAGTTACGCGGAAGTAACGCAAAGCAATTATACTGTTTTGGGCTTTTTAGATGCACTCAAAGACATTCGGAAAATACCGGATACAACCGTTCAAAATTCGGTAAGAATTCTTTCGGCAAAAATCGCTGAAATGGATGAAAAAGAGATAGCTCGAATGATTAAATACGCTCTTATGTATCCGCCAAGAGTACGTGCACTGCTGGGAGCAATTCTCGATAATTTGGGCAAACCCGAAAACATTACCACGCCATTATTAAATAGCATAAACCCGTTGACAAAAATAGATTTAGGCTTAAATGAAGAAGATTTACCAACAGTTGAAAAATGGAATATTGTATGAAACTTCACACGGATAAAAAACTGTTT
>ENA-UOOK01003284-UOOK01003284.1-fermentation-metagenome-genome-assembly--contig:-NODE-3284-length-18565-cov-11.393625_pt1 | contig 18565 bp, 23 predicted proteins | sample MGYA00245777_ERZ724023 | MGnify/ENA primary metagenome ERZ724023 (study PRJEB28704, sample SAMN03018312) | fermentation metagenome | biome: anthropogenic terrestrial biome; feature: soil...
ATGTGATGGCTTGGAATTTCTTGGAGTTGAAATAGATGATGAAAAGAACCAAATAAGAGGGAAAGAAGCAGAAATATCAAAGGATGGCTCTAAAGTAAAAGTATTTGTTATTCCTACAAACGAAGAACTTGTGATTGCAAGAGATACAAAGGAATTTACAAGTAAATAATGCCTTAAGAAATATAACCTTGACAAATATTTTCTTTTCTCATATAATAAACTCTGCGAATTAAAAAGGGTGGTATTATGTTGCTTAAGATAAACAAGTTTTTATCATCTGATGATGTATCTTTGATAGTAAAAGAAAATTTTGCAATAGATGATGATGAGTTCTTAGATGAAACACGTCTTGACAAAAATGTTTTATTAACCGGCGAAATATTCAAAACTGATGACAGTGTAACATTTTCAGGGAAAATAGAATATACTCTCGCAGATGAATGTGCAAGATGTTTACAGGAGTTTGACAATAGAATTGAAACCAAATTCCAGGCAGCCGTTGTACAAAAAGAAGATATGGAATCTGATGAAGTTCAAATGGTTATAACAGATGGAATTATAAAAATGGATGATACAATCAAACAGTTGATTTATTTATCCCTGCCAATGAAATCTTTGTGCGATAAAGACTGTAAAGGCATATGCCCCAATTGCGGAGCAAACTTAAATAATGAAAAATGTCAATGTGAAAACAGCTTAACAGACTCACGATTTGATAAGTTGAAAGACCTGTTGAAATAAGGAGGTGTAAAAATGGCAGTACCTAAGAGAAAAACTTCCAAAGCCAAAAGAGATTCAAGAAGAGCGTCCAATGCGAAATTAACTGTTCCTAATACTGTGGAATGCCCACAATGTCATGAACCAAAGCTACCTCACAGAGTATGCGCAGCATGCGGATATTATGACGGTAAAGAAGTGGTAGCCGTAGAATAGAAAAAGTGCTCTAAATCTTGTCAGAGCTATAAAAAATAGTGCTTGGCACTATTTTTTTATTGCAAAACAAATATTACTGCTATATACTGATATAAGTATATAAGATAGAGGTGAATATGAAAATTGCAATTGATGCCATGGGCGGAGACAATGCACCGGAGGCAGTTATAATAGGAAGTATACAGGCTAGAGATGAATATAACCTCGGTATAATACTTTCCGGAAAAGAAATTGAAATTAAAAGAATATTAGAAAAAAACACATCAAATTTCAATAATATTGAGCTCATTAATGCAGAAGACATAATATCAAATGATGACAAACCTGTTTTGGCAATAAGGCGCAAGAAAGACTCTTCAATGGTTAAAGCTTTATATGCAGTTAAGGAAGGCAAAGCTGATGCAATTGTATCAGCGGGCAGCACAGGAGCATTATTAAGCGGCGGAACTCTTCTTGTAGGAAGAATTAAAGGAATTGAAAGACCCGCAATAGGCTCACTGATACCTTGTATAGCAGGGGGTTTTTGCTTATTGATAGATTCCGGTGCAAATGTGGATTCAAAACCGGAGTTTTTATATGACTTTGCCATTATGGGTGATATTTACTTGAAAAGAGTTATGAATATCAGCTCCCCAAGGATTGCCTTAGCAAATATAGGAACGGAAAGCTCCAAGGGGAACAAATTAACTGTTGAGACATACGAATTGCTTAAAAATTCTCATCTTGACCTTAATTTCACAGGCAATATTGAAGCAAGAGACATACTTAAGGGAGAAGCTGATATAGTAGTATGTGACGGTTTTACGGGAAATATGATATTGAAAACTATGGAGGGTACGGTGCAGGAACTTATGAACGGCTTGAAAGCAGAAATCATGGCGGGCATGAGGTCTAAAATAGGCGGTGTATTAATTAAGCCGGCACTTAAAAACTTCAAAAGAAAATTTGATTATTCAGAGCATGGCGGTGCTCCCCTATTGGGAGTTAAGGCTCCGGTAATAAAAGCACACGGCAGTTCTAATGCAAAGGCAATTAAAAATGCCATTCGTCAGGCGAAAATTTGCTGTGAAAGCAATGTGAATGAATTAATTGAACAAAGCATAATGAGGAGGTGAATGATGTGTTTGAAAGAATTAAGGAATTAGTGGCAGAAAAGGTTGGTGTTGAGCCTGAAGACATTTCAATGGAAACATCCTTTACAGACGATTTAGAGGCGGATTCAATAACACTTTTTGAATTGGTTATGGCAATTGAAGACGAATTCGACATTGAAGTTGATGATGAAAGTATTGAAAAAATTAAAACAGTAGGAGATATAGTAAAATACTTGGAAGAAATAAATAGTTAAATAGGTATGGGGACACACCGAATAAGGTATGGGGACACACCTCTGCTTAGGGATAGTCTTTGGGGTCGAGGAATGTCCCCAATTTTAGGTCTTTGGGGTTGAGGAATGTCCCCTATTATATGATTATTTATTATTTTAATGAAATTGTTCATTATAGTAATAAGCAATTATAACCCGGAGGGAAAAATGATTACAGATTCAGTATATGAGTTCGAAAAAATAATTAATTACAAATTTAACAATATTGAAATACTGCAAAAATCCTTGACACACAGTTCATATTCAAATGAGGATAAGACATATAGCAAGGTAAATAATGAAAGACTTGAGTTTTTGGGAGATGCAGTCTTAAGTATTTCAGTAAGCCGATATATTTTTGATGAATTTCCTGACTATCCTGAAGGAGACTTGACAAAATTAAGGGCTCAGGTAGTTTGCGAGGATACATTAAGCTTGGTGGCCGGGAATCTAAATTTAGGGAAATATTTGCTTTTGGGAAAAGGCGAAGAAGCTTCAGGAGGCAGGGAAAGAAGCTCAATATTGGCAGATGCTGTTGAATCGGTAATAGCTGCCATATATTTAGACGGAGGATACAAGCAGGCTGAAAAATTCGTATTGGAGAATTTAACAAAGTACATAAAACTTGCCGTAAAAGGTAAAATTGTAACGGATTTTAAATCATACCTTCAAGAATACTATCAAAGCAAAAGTCAGCTTTGCAAAATCAGATATGTAGTAACAAAGGAAGAAGGACCTGACCACGAAAAAGTATTTTATGTTAATGTGGTGGTTAACAAAAATGTGGTGGGAAAAGGCGTTGGAAAGAATAAGAAAGTAGCCGAGCAAAATGCCGCCAAGGATGCACTTATACAAGAAGGACTGTTAAATGAATAAGAAAATGAAAATTATCCCCATTTTTGTACCTCATGTAGGCTGTCCAAACAACTGTGTATTTTGCAACCAAAGAAGAATTACAGGACAGAAAAATGTTATTGCTGATGGGGAATATGTTCATAATACTGTTAGAAAATATATTGAAACAATTAATGAGGGTACCCATACAGAAATTGCATTTTTTGGCGGCTCATTTACGGCAATCGATATTGAAATTCAGAAGGAATTATTAAGGGCTGCCAAATACTACAAGGATTTAGGAATTGTAAACAGTATAAGATGCTCCACAAGACCGGATGCAATAAATGACGAAATACTAAAGCTGCAAAAAAAGTACGGAATGGATATAATTGAATTAGGAATTCAAAGCCTCGATGATGAGGTTTTGAAAAATTCAAACCGAGGACACAATAAAAAGCAGTCCATTGAGGCAAGCCGGCTTATAAAAGAACATGGATTTATTTTAGGTCACCAGATAATGCCGGGACTTCCGGGAAGCAGCAAAGAAGTTGACATAAAAACATGTGTTGAATCCATTGAAATGAAACCCGACATTGTGAGAATTTATCCCACACTAATAATAAAGGAAACGGAGCTTTTTGATATGTATGAAAAGGGCTCCTTTAAACCTCTTTCCATAGATGAGGCAGTAGAAATATCCGCATATATCTACAGCCTATACAGGGTTAATGATATAAATGTTATAAGAATAGGACTTCAAAATACAGACTCCATTAACGAAGATGAAGATGTTAAAGCGGGACCCTTTCATCCTGCTTTCAGGCAATTGGTTGAAGAAAGAATTTACTATTATGTATTAATCTCAAAATTGAGTAAATTGAATATACAAAAGCTTAAAGACAGCATTGTGATTCATGCACCTGACAATCTCATAAGCTGTATTGCAGGCCAAAAAAAAACTAATATCAATAAATTGAAAGAAAAATTTTCAATAAAACAAATATACTTTAAGAAGAAAAATGATGATATAATTGAAATATATCATAAAAATAAAAGATTATGCAGCTTTAACAGCTCAGAAATATTTCAAAACTATCTGAATATGCAACAGGGGGAGCTATGTATTTAAAAAAGATATATGTAAACGGATTTAAATCTTTTGCGGAAAAAACAGAAATAGAAGTTGAAAAAGGTATTACAGCTATCGTAGGACCGAACGGGAGCGGAAAAAGCAACATTTCCGATGCCATTAAGTGGGTTTTGGGAGAGCAAAGTGCAAAATCTCTCAGAGGTGGCAAAATGGATGATGTTATTTTTGCCGGAACAGCAAAGAGGCTCCCTTTGGGCTATGCTGAGGTAAGGCTTATTTTTAACAACGAATTAGGTACAATACCCCTTGAATACAAGGAAGTAAGCATCAGCAGGAAACTCTACAGGACAGGTGAAAGTGAATATTACATAAACAAACAGCAATGCAGACTCAAAGATATTAAAGAGCTTTTTATGGATACCGGAATAGGAAGAGAAGGTTATTCTTTTATTGGACAAGGCAGGGTGGAGGATATTTTAAGCCCTAATTCTGATGTGAGAAGACAAGTTTTTGAGGAAGCTTCCGGAATTGTAAAATACAAGGTAAGAAAAGAGGAATCTGAAAGAAAGCTTGAAAAGACAAAGAATAATTTGGAAAGAGCAGAAGATATTATATATGAGCTTAAGGAGCGTATTGAACCTCTTTATGAACAAAGCATACGGGCACAGAAATTTATTGAAATCAGAGATAATTTAAAAAAGTACGAGCTGAATTATTTATCTCATGAATACGAAAAACGAAGTGAGCAGCTTAAAGCTCTCAAAAACCAAAGAGATATGTCATTGGAAGACAAGACAAGGTTTCAAAAAAGAAGAGACAACTATTCTGAAATTATTGAATCTCAAAAAGAGAAAATTAATGAACTTCAAAATAAAATTAGTGAAACTGAAGAGCTAAGAGATTCAAAGAATAAGGAATTGGAGAACTATAACAGCTTAAGCCAAGTTCACAAAGAAAAGAAACTGTTATACAGCTCCAACATAGAAAATATCAAAAATGAAATAGCAGGACTTGATAAAAGGAACTTGGAATTAAATGAAAATATTAATATCTTAATCCGGGAAAAAGCTTCGTATGAAGAAATATACAAGAGAGATACCGAGAAGTTTGAATCATTAAACTCAGATATAAAAGAATATAAAAAAGAAATTGATGAAATTGTGCAATTGATTGAGCAGCAAAAAAATGAGTTATTTGAACTTCACAAAGATATCAACAAAAAGAATTCAAGTAAAAACACAATTGAATCATTAATAATTAACAACGGAGATAGAATTAAGCATTTAAACCAAGAAGTAAATTCTGAAGAAGAAGAAAGAAATAACAGAACAGAAATAATTAACAATCTCCGGGATGAGCTAAGTATTACAACTGAACTGTTGACTCAAAAGAAAGCAGAACTGAAAAGCACATCGGAAGAATTAATAAGTGCAGAAAAAAACAAGGAAACGCTTAATTTACAGAGCTCTAAGTTAAGTGAAGAATATAACGGCACAAAATCAAAAATAAATATTCTTTCAAATATGGAAGCATATTATGACGGCTACTATAAAAGTATAAAGACTGTAATGAACAACAAGGACAAGGAGCCGGTATTAAACAGCATATTGGGTACAGTGGCCGATGTAATAAAGACAGATAAAAAGTATGAAACAGCTGTTGAAATAGCATTAGGCTCTGCAATACAAAATATAATCGTTAAGACTGACAAGGAAGCCGAAGAAATAATCGAATATTTAAAGAAAAATAAAATTGGGAGAGTTACATTTCTTCCTATTAATATGCTTGCGGAAAGAAGTTTAAATAACTTCGAAAGAGAAGTGCTCAAGGAAAAATGCGTTATTGACACAGCAGACAATTTAATTCAAACAAGCCCCAAATACGAAATTGTCATTAAGAATTTACTTGGAAGAATAATAATTGTGGACAACCTGAACAACGGTTTTAAAATATCCAAGAAATTAGGGAATACAGTTAAAATTGTAACACTTCAAGGAGACGTAATAAATGCAGGGGGCTCTGTTACAGGCGGTCATATAAGCAAAAACCAAGCACTCTTGGGAAGAAAAAGAGAAATTGACGAATTAAAAGTCAGCCTTGATAAGTTATCAAAAGAATTACAAGAAAAAAATAATTCATTGAATTCTTTGAATTTAAAAATAAAAGAATATAGCAGTTTAACAGAAGAAATTAAGGGTTTTATTAATGAGAAAAATAATTATTATGAAATGAATAATTCAAAAATTAAAATGCTGTCAGAACAAAACGAAAAAACGACTGCTGTCATAAACAAATACAATGAAGAAATTAATTTCATACAAAAAGAAAAGCAGCAATATGAAAATGAGCTAAGAGCCTTGAATGATGAAACAGAAAAACTAAAATTATTGGTTGAGGAAAAAGAAAAAAGCATTGAGGAAACTGTACTCTTAAATAATTCCAATAAGTTGAAATATGATGAACACAACAATACAATTTTAAAGCAAAGAGATCAGGTATCGAAAATTACTCAAGATATCAAGCTTATAGAAGAAAAGCTGAATAATATTAATATGGAAATTGAAAGAAACAAAAATTCCATTAAGTATAAGGAAGAAAGCTTATCAACAATTGACCATGAGATAGAAACAGCTAAGAAAAAAATTGTTGAATATACTGAAAGCTCAGAAGCTTTAAAAGAAGAAATAAAAGCATTAAATGAAAGCTATATAAGAGAAAAAGAAACTCTAAAAACTTATCAGAATGAAATATATGATTACCAAAATAAAATCAATGAATCAAATAAGCAGATAACCGACATACTTGATGAAGAAATGAAGATGAACGTTAAAATCGAAAGAGAAAGTTCAAAAATAGAAGATATTTCTGCAAAACTGTGGGAAGACTATGAAATAAACTATGCAATGGCATTAAAATTCAAGGATGAAAGCATAAGTCAGACCAAACTTTACAGCGAAGTAAACTCATGCAAAAAAGCAATAAAAGAATTAGGAAATATTAACTTAGACTCAATAGAAGAATACAAGGAAGTTAAGGAAAGATATGATTTTTTAACAAAACAACAGAAGGACCTGACGGATGCCATTGAACAGCTGAATGAAGTAATAAAAGAGCTTGAAATTCAAATGAAAGAAAAGTTTGTTGAGGAATTTTACAATATAAGTGCAAAATTTTCCGAAGTATTCAAAAAGCTTTTCAATGGAGGCAGCGGAGAAATATATTTGGAAAATGAGGAAGATGCTTTAAACAGCGACATAGAAATCACGGTTCAGCCACCTGGGAAAAAATTAAGCAAGATATCATTGTTGTCCGGCGGAGAAAAGGCGCTCACTGCAATTGCTCTATTATTTTCAATATTAAAAACCAAGCCCACGCCATTTTGCGTATTGGATGAAATTGAATCATCACTTGACGATTTGAATATTTCAAGGTTTTCGCAATATTTAAAGGAATTTTCAAAGGAAACACAATTTATTGTAATAACTCACAGAAAAGGAACTATGGAGTATGCTGACACTTTATACGGGGCAACAATGGAAGAAAAGGGAGTTACAAAATTAGTGTCACTAAAACTCTCAGATGCTGAGATGCCCTAACCCCATTTTCCGCGTGATGCCCTGCACAACCAAACAGATGGTAATAACGGAGGTAATAATGAACAATGATAAAAAAGGCTTTTTTGCCAAATTAAAAGAAGGACTTACCAAGACTAAGAAAAACCTTACAGAGCAAATAGAAGGCGTTATTTTTCAACACAAAAAAATAGATGATGATTTTCTTGACGAATTAGAAGAAATACTTATTACTTCCGACATGGGTGTTGAAACAACGATGGACATTATTGAATATATCAAAGAAGAAGTTAAAAAGAGAAAATTAGAAGATACATTGGAAATAAAAAATGTAATCAAAGAGTACCTGATAAATGTACTTAAGGAAAATGAAGTACCTGATGTGACTGACAAACAAAGGGTAATATTAATAGTTGGAGTAAATGGAGTTGGCAAAACAACCTCCATAGGTAAAATTGCCTACAGATTAAAACTATCCGGTAATAAGGTTATCGTTGCTGCCGCCGATACATTTAGAGCTGCAGCAGTGGAGCAGCTTAAAGAGTGGTGCCAAAGAGCAGGGGTTGACATAATTGCATCAGATCAAGGCTCAGACCCCGGGGCAGTTGTTTTCGATGCCATACAGGCAGCCAAAGCAAGAAAATCAGATATACTGATATGTGATACGGCAGGAAGACTTCACAACAAGAAAAACCTCATGAATGAGCTCAGCAAGATTTTCAAAATTCTTGATAGAGAATTCAGCGAAGCGCATATAGATGTGTATCTTGTCATCGATGCTACAACCGGACAAAACGGTATAGTTCAAGCTAAGCTCTTTAAAGAAGCATGCAATATTAACGGTTTAATTTTAACTAAATTGGATGGAACTGCAAAGGGAGGCATAGCATTCCCCATTGTAAATGAACTAAAAATTCCAATCAAATATATTGGTGTGGGTGAGCTAATAGACGACCTGCAAGACTTTAACGCACAAGATTTCGTAAATGCAATTTTTGAGTAGAGGTACACATCTTATCGAAAAGAATAATAAAAATAAACGCTCACGGTTTCGGACACGAATAATTCTAAGAGCTCATTCCGACTAAAAACCCTACAGCTTGCAAACTCGCTTCGCTCAAACAGTGCAAGCTGCTTTACGGATTTTTAGTCTTCATTCGCTAAGAATTATAATCGTGTCCTGCAAATGTTCGCTTGTTATTTTTATTATTTTTCTTAGTTAATCGTGAATAATAGGTGAATAATAGTCCCCATATCTTTGAAAAATAATAGTCCCCATATCTTTGAAAAAACTATTGACAAACATATAAGAATGATGTAGAATTCACTGTCAAGCAAAATACTTTACAGAGGTGGATATGTCAGAGAAAAATTTTATATATAGCATCCTGTATGATTATTATGGAAATCTGCTTAAAGAAAATCAAGCAGCAATAATTGAAATGTATTATAACTTAGATTACAGCTTGTCGGAAATTGCCGATGAATTAAACATCAGCAGGCAGGGAGTACATGATGCATTAAAAAGAACTGAAAAAAACCTTGCAGAGTATGAAGAGAAAATAAAGCTGTATAATAAATATGTAAAATTCAGCGAAGCAGCAGAAAATATCATGCAATTGTCATCAAAGATTGATGATAATAAATATAAAGATATTATTGAAAAAATAAAACTTGAAGCCGCAAAAATAATTAATGAGGGTTAGCAATGTTTGAAAATTTATCCGATAAACTACAAAATGCATTAAAAAAGCTAAGAGGCAAGGGAAAGCTAACTGAAAAAGATATAGACTTGGCAATGAAAGAAATCAAAATGTCTCTTCTTGAAGCAGATGTTAACTTTAAGGTTGTTAAAGCTTTTATTAACAATGTGAAAGAGAGGTCACTAGGTACTGAGGTGATGGAAAGCTTAACCCCGGGACAGCAGGTTGTAAAAATAGTCCATGAAGAATTAGCAAAAACAATGGGACAGGGTGAAAGCAAGCTGAAATTTAATTCAAATAACATAACATATTTTATGATGTGCGGACTACAAGGTGCAGGTAAAACAACTGCCACCGGAAAGCTTGCAAGAAAACTTAAAAAAGACGGCAGAAGACCTTTGTTGGCAGGCTGCGACGTTTACAGACCGGCTGCAATTAAGCAGCTGCAGGTAGTGGCAGAGAGCGTAGGCGTTCCGGTTTTCGAAATGGGAGACAAAATATCTCCTGTAAAAATTGCCAAGGAAGCTATGAGCCATGCCATGAAACACGGTAATGATGTGGTAATCATAGATACTGCAGGAAGACTTCACATTGATGATGAGTTGATGGATGAATTGGTTGAAATTAAAGAGACTGTGAAGCCTGATGAAATACTTTTGTTATTGGATGCAATGACAGGACAGGATGCAGTAAAGGTTGCAGAAACATTCAATTCATACTTGGATATTACGGGAGTAATACTCACAAAGGTTGATGGTGATGCAAGAGGAGGAGCAGCCCTTTCCATAAGAAATGTGGTTGATAAACCTATAAAATTTTTGTCCGTAGGGGAGAAAATGGATCAGCTTGAAACATTTCATCCCGACAGAATGGCATCAAGGATACTTGGAATGGGTGATGTTCTTTCAATTATTGAAAAAGCCCAGGATGCATTTGACGAAAAGCAAGCAATTGAGCTTCAAAAGAAGTTAAAAACTCAAGACTTTAATTTAGAAGATTTCTTATCGCAGCTTCAGCAGATGAAAAACATGGGACCTTTGGATGAACTCTTAGAAATGGTTCCCGGACTTGGAGGCAACAAAAAATTAAAGGGACTTAAAGTTGATGAAAAAGAATTAGTATATACAGAAGCAATCATTCAATCCATGACTAAGAAGGAAAGAATGAATCCTTCAGTCATCAACGGAAGCAGAAGAAAAAGAATTGCTGCGGGAAGCGGAACATCTGTTCAAAGGGTGAATTCATTGTTAAAGCAATATGAAGAAATGAAAAAAATGATGAAGAAATTTACATCAATGGGAGCGGGTAAGAAGAAAGGCGGCTTCGGTGGCTTGAGCGGTTTAAAACTACCGTTTTAAAGATGTTAGAAATAGGAATATTCCTTTTTCATATATATAATTCGGGGACATTTCTCTATACTCCTTAGAGAAGCTTAAGTAGAGGTGTGTCCCACAAATTCGGGGACATTCCTCAGACCCTCAGAGACTAACTCTTAAGAAAGAGGTGTGTCCCCACACATTGATACCAAGGAGGTGACAGTATGTCAGTAAAAATCAGATTAAAAAGAATGGGTTCCAAAAAGAAACCCTTTTACAGAATAGTAGTAGCAGATTCACGCTCACCAAGAGACGGTCGTTTCATTGAAGAAATCGGATACTACAATCCTGTATCAGAGCCAAAGGTTGTAAAAATAAACGATGAAAGTGCAATTAAATGGCTGAATGAAGGTGCAAAACCAACAGATACAGTAAGTATGCTTTTCAAGAATAACGGCATTTATGAAAAAAGAGATGAAAACAAATAAGAGGTGATATTATGGGTGAATTAGTAGAATATATAGCAAAATCACTTGTTGACAATCCTGATATGGTTGAAGTCAATGAAGTTGAAGGTAGTCAATCACTGATAATTGAATTAAAAGTAGCTCCTGATGACATGGGTAAGGTAATCGGAAAACAAGGCAGAATAGCAAAAGCAATAAGAACTGTTGTTAAAGCAGCTGCCACAAAGGATAACAAAAGAGTTATAGTTGAAATAATACAATAACCTTTCTGAGGTAGGAATGAAGGAATATATTAAAGTTGGCAAAATAGTAAATACACACGGGGTCAAAGGCTATGTAAAATGCATGCCAATGACAGATGATACGGAAAGATTCGAAGAGCTTAAATATGTTTACACAGAAAAGGATAATTTAAAGCGCTTAATTGAAGATGTATGGTATCAAAAAGGAATGGTTTATCTTAAGTTGAAAGATATTGATGATATGAAAACAGCGGAATCATTCAAAGAAACACACATTTCAATACTTGAAGACCAGTTAAGAAAACTTCCCGAAGATTCATATTATTTATTTGATTTGGAAGGAATGGATGTGTATTCAAGTGATGGTGAGCATATTGGGAAAATTTCTGAAATCTATCAAACCGGAGCCAACGATGTATATGAAGTAAAAAATAACAGAAGCTCATACTTGATACCTGCAATAAAGGATGTTGTAAAATCAGTCAATATACAGGATAAAAAAATGATAATTAATATTATCGAAGGGTTATTGGAATGAAATTTGAGATAATAACTTTATTTCCGGAGTTAATTGACATCTATGCAAAAAACGGAATTATTGGCAGAGCTGTAGAAAACAAATTGTTTGAAGTGGAATATATAAACCTGAGAGATTATTCCGAAGACAAACATAAAAAGGTAGATGATTATCCTTATGGCGGAGGTCCCGGCATGCTTTTAAGACCGGAACCTATGTTTAAAGCTTTGGATAATATTAAAAAGCATAATTCATATATCATTTATTTATCACCAAAAGGCAGTTTATTTAATCAAAATAAAGCTAAAGAGCTATCGGTCAAGGAGCATATAATATTTATTCCGGGACATTATGAAGGCATAGATCAAAGAATTATCGACAAATATGTTGATGAGGAAATATCTGTGGGCGATTATGTTTTAACCAGCGGTGAGCTGCCTGCATTATTGATTATTGATGCGGTAGGAAGACTGCTTAAGGGAGTATTAGGCTCGGATGAATCTTCCAAGGAGGAATCACACAGCGAAAATTTGCTTGAGTATCCCCAATACACAAGACCGGAGAGCTACAAGGGCTTAGATGTGCCGGAAATATTATTATCCGGACATCACAAGAATATTGAAGAATGGCGGCTTTTTAAAGCTATAGAAATAACTTTAAAAAGACGGCCCGATATGATAAAGGACAAAAGTATAATTGAAAAGTACAACAAATTAGCTCAAAAATATAAATAAATGTTGTATGCATTATGACAGATGTGCTATAATGCTTAGAGTATACGGCGGTCCTCTGTACCGGTAACAAGAACGCTTAGACGAAGGGAGGTATACAATAATGGACTTAATAAAATCTATAGAAAATGAACAAATTAAAAGTGTAACACCTTTTAATGTTGGAGATACTATAAAGGTACATGTAAAAATCAAAGAAGGAAACAGAGAAAGAATTCAGGTATTCGAAGGTATCGTAATTAAAAGACAAGGTGAGAGCAACAGAGCAACTTTTACGGTAAGAAAGATTTCCTACGGAGTTGGAGTTGAAAGAACATTCCCTGTTCATTCACCAAAGATTGAAAAAATTGAAGTAGTAAGAAGAGGAAAAGTAAGACGTGCTCGTTTGTTCTACTTGAGAGAAAGAACAGGTAAAGCAACTAAAGTTAAAGAACTTAGAAAGTATTAATTTGATTGAGGACGTAAGTCCTCAATTGTTTTGTATGACCTAACTTTTGATGCAATACTCTGTGTAGAGAGGTATATATGAATATAAACTGGTATCCGGGACATATGAAAAAAACAAAGGAACTATTACAGGAAAATATTAAATTAGTGAATTTAATTATTGAAGTAGTAGATGCAAGAATTCCAAACAGCAGCAAAAATCCGGACTTTGACAAATTGTTCAGAGATAAAAAAAGACTGATAGTATTAAACAAATACGATTTATCAGACCCCAATATGAATAAACTATGGGAAGAGCACTATAAAAGTAAGGGCTGGTCAGTTGTGCTTTATAATTCCACAAATAATAAGGAGCTTGGCAAACTAAACAATGCAATTGCAGAAGCTACAAAGGAAATTGTTGAAAGATACAAAAAAAGAGGCTTCTTGAATAAAACAATAAAGGCAATGATTGTTGGAATACCAAATGTAGGCAAATCAACACTTATAAATTCCTTAGCAAAAAAGAAAAGCACAAAAACCGGAAACATGCCTGGTGTTACAAAGGGTAAGCAATGGATACATTTGGCAGGAAATATAGACTTGCTGGATACTCCGGGCATATTGTGGCCTAAATTTGATGATGAAGAATGTGCTTTAAACCTCGCATTTACCGGTGCAATTAAAGATGATGTGTTGGTAATGGAGGAAATAGCACTGAAATTTGTAGAAAGAATGCAGCAAATGGGAAAAGAAAATGTCATCCTTGAAAAATACAATATAGAAGCGGGGGAAAAACCATTAGATATTTTAGACAATATAGCTTATAAAAAAGGCTTTTTAATTAATAAAACTGAGATAGACTACCTGAGAGTAGCAAACCTTTTATTCAACGACTTTAGGGCCGGCAAATTAGGAAACATAACTCTTGAGATGCCCGAATGAGATGATTCATAACAAGTTACGGCGTCATTCTGAGGGATTAAGCCCGTACATGTAAATTCTGAGGACGTAGCTCAAAAAATACAATAAATTTATTACATATGGAGTAAAATTATGCTTAAAATCGAGCAACAGCTTTGGGACAAGGGATATAATTACATAGCATGCATTGATGAAGTGGGGAGAGGCTGTTTAGCAGGCAGTGTTGTGACCTGCGCAATTATTATGCCCAAAGGTTTATTAATAGATGGCGTTAATGATTCAAAGAAGCTTACAGCAAAAAAGAGAGAAAAATTGTATGATATTATAATAGATTCTGCATTGGCATACGGAATAGGAGAATTAGATTGTGTTAAGGTTGATGAATACAATGTTAAAAATGCAACAAGGCTCGCCATGGTACAAGCTATTGAAAACATAAAAGACAAAGAAGGAAACAAAATTATTCCGGATTATGTTCTTGTTGATGCCGAGAAATTAGACATTACCATTCCACAGGCCAATATAATTCACGGAGATGCAAATTGCCACGGAATTGCAGCAGCATCCATAATAGCCAAAGTAACCCGTGACCGCCAAATGGACATATTACATAAATTATATCCTGAGTATAAATTCAATAAAAATAAAGGCTATGGTACAAAAGAACATATTGAAGCCTTACTTGAATACGGACCTATAGAAATACATAGAAAATCATTTATAAAAAAAATCCTTGATAAAAACGAACAACTTACAATTGTTGACGGTTCTTTCTAAATAAATATAAAATTAAAATAAGATTTGTACTTTATAGTAAAAAACATAATAATAGTTAGGGCATTATTTGAGGCAACTCAAGTGATGCCTTTTTGTAATTCAATAATAAAATATCGTAAAACGATAAAAAATTATTGACATGCAAAAAATACCTGCTATAATTAAAGTACAAAAATAAATCTATGGAGGATTTTATGTATCAAAAGAGCATTGTTCATTATATGACTAAAATTTGTATTGATATTTTGTTTATAGTAGGAATTCTTTGCTGTATTTTGGTTCCTTTTTCATCATCCTGGCTATTTCGTTATTTTGGCATAGTAGAAGCACAGGCTTTATTTATTAAAATAATCTTATTGGCTTCAGGCATGACCTGTGTTTATATTTTGTGGCAGCTTAAAGTCATATTTAAAACTTTAATGGACGGCAATCCGTTTATTCATGCCAATGTATCATCATTAAGAAAAATTGCTGTTGCTTGTTTGGTTATTGCATTTATTTATTTTCTAAAAATGATTGTTATGCCTACAATTTCAACAATTGTCATAATAATTATATTTATTGTTGCATGTTTGTTATGTTTAACACTGAAGGATTTATTTAAGCAATCAATTTATTATAAAGATGAAAATGACTTAACGGTGTAGGAGGGATAATATGGCGATAATTATACAGCTTGATGTTATGATGGCTAAAAGAAAAATAGGTCTTATGGAATTAGCTGAAAAAATAAATATTACTCCTGCCAATCTTTCAATACTTAAAAACAACAAGGCTAAAGCAATACGGCTTTCAACCTTGGATGAAATATGTAAGGCACTTAATTGTCAGCCGGGAGATATTATTGAATATGTGGAGGATGGGGATGGACAACAAAATTAAATCAAAATTATCTTTTTATGGAATTATTTCTGCAATAGCCTTTATATATTTGATACTTACTAATAATCCCAGTGTTAGTTTTCCTATATTTTTTGTAATTCAATTTGCAGTTTTGTTTTTTATTGCTAAAAATAATGAGGATGTAATAAATGTAAAAGGTTTGTTATTAATGATTCCAATATTTATAATATCTTTAAAAAACTTCATTAGTGCTAATGACATGTTTATTCCCATTAATTTGATAGCAATAACATTTTTATACAGTGTTATGTTTTTGTTGCTTGGTAATGAATTGAATTTATTAAAATTAAATATATCAGGCATATTTAAAACTATTGTGAACATTTTTGAACCTTTTATTAATTTCATAGTTCCATTTAAGTGGATAACTGAAAGAACAAAAAATACAGAAAAGAATATTCTTGTAAAAAGAATAATTTTAGGTATGATTTGTATTATAGAATAAATGTCCTTGAATTAAAATTACAGCCTCTCAGATTTAGAAAGAAAGATATAATACCTCTTTTTAAAAATTTTATATATAAGCAGTGTATTTCCGAAAATAAAAAACTGAAGTGGAAAAGTGACAGTATATTTGAACCTCTTCTAAAGTATAATTGGTATGGAAATATAAGGGAACTAGAAAACTTTGCCAAGTTTGTTGTAGCCTGTTCGGAAAAGGATGAACTAAATGAAAATTTTATTCTTAATATGCTTGAATCAAGAAATTTGGAAGACAATGATGAAATAAGTATTAAATTTTCTTATGATTTAAAAGAAATGGAAAGTGAAATGTTCAATACTTTATTAGATACTTTAGTTAGGCAAAATAAAAAACCAAATTGGTAATAATGGTAAAAATTAAATATGGCACACTGTACCTAACCGTGATATAAAAAACTTATACTAAAACACACGGAAGGTAATCAGTATGCCAAATAATATTGTATCCATTAATAACGAACTTTACAATTACTTAAATGATGTAAATTATGGAATGTCTAAGCCACAATTCAATCATTTAACAACCATAGTTAACGGACTAATAAATTTACCTGGCACTAAAACTTTATCCGAAATTGCAGAAAATGTATATTCTGCGAAGGATAAAAGTTGTATTTGTAAGTTTTTAAGCAGTTCCAGGTGGGACGATAACTTGCTTAACCGTAATAGAATTAACTATTTAAACTTTTTCCTTGAAAATAACATTGTTCCTGAATCCGTAGGATTTCTAGTTATAGATGATACTGTAAATTCCAAGGAATCTGCAAAAAGGATGCAGGGATTGTCATATAATTATTCCCACACTGAAAGCAAAAACGTGTGGTCCCACTGTGTTGTTACTTCAAATTTTGTTACGGCGGATAAATCAATACCTTTGGAGTACCAGCCCTATTACAAAGAGGAATTTTGTAACAGGGTAAAAAAAGATTTTAAATCCAAGGTCGATATCGCAAAAGATTTTATAATTTCATTTAAATCTCCATCTAATTGCAAAAAGGTATATTGTCTGATGGATTCATGGTATACAAGTAATAATTTAATAGAAACCGCTTTACTAAAAGGCTATCACTTAATAGGTGCAATTAAATCCAACAGAAAAATATCTCCATTAGGAATTTCGCTTCAGTTATCCGAGTTTGAAAAATATATTGATCCAAATACCCTGGACCTCGTTACAGTTAAGGGTAAGAACTATAAGATATATACTTACGAAGGTAATGTTGCAAAATTTCCTAATGCTAAAGTCCTCATTTGCTATGAAGTAAGCAAAGATGGATTTGAATCTCCTGTATATCTGATGTCCACCGACATTTTATTAGACAGCGAAACTATACTTGAATACTATCTGCATAGATGGAGTATAGAGACTTCATATAAGTATTTTAAAGGTAATTTAGGCTTTGATAAATATAGAATTAGAAGCATTGTATCTATTGAACGTTATTTTCTTATAGTGTTCTTAGCCTATAATTTCTTAGAATTATTTAGAATTACTGTTAGTCATAAAACTTTAAACACTATAGGAAAAGTTCAAAAACATCTAAACAACCTGATGATAAAATCATTTGTGTGCTTTATATATGAAAAATCAAAGCAAAATGTGAATTTGGAAGATATTTTAATAGAACTAAAAATCGCTTAAGATTTTTTAAAATATGTCATATAAAATTGGATAAGTGTTCCTATCCAATATGGATTAAATATACTATTAAGTGCATTTAATCCATATGAGGTAATTTGGATTTCAAAATTGCCTAACTAAAGTTAGATAGATACAATGGCAATAAGGAAAAATTGTGCAGAGATTTTAACATTAGCAAGACAACCTTATGGAGAAAATTAAATTTTGTACAATGATAGTGAAATAATGAAAGGATTGATAAATGTGAAAAATAGAATTAATTCACTTCGAATCAGTGAAAAGGATAGTGTTGCAGTTGCTTTGGAAGAGTTAAGGGAAAATAGTATTGCCAATTATAAAGAAGGGGAAAATGTGGTTCAAGTAAATATATTACAGCATATTCCCATATATCATAAATTTTCTATTAAAGATATAAATAGTGGAGATTTTATCTATAAATATGGACAGGTTATTGGAAAAGCATCGAAGAATATAAAAAAAGGTCAACATGTTCATTCGCAAAACTTAGTAAGCATACGTGAATTCATAAAAGATTAACGAGGAGGATTTTAATATGAACTTTTTAGGATATGAAAGAACTGATGGAAAGGCGGCATGCCGTCCGATTCGCTTTCTGCTCGAAGCGCGAGACAGCCA
>ENA-UOOK01003285-UOOK01003285.1-fermentation-metagenome-genome-assembly--contig:-NODE-3285-length-18562-cov-4.062625_pt1 | contig 18562 bp, 20 predicted proteins | sample MGYA00245777_ERZ724023 | MGnify/ENA primary metagenome ERZ724023 (study PRJEB28704, sample SAMN03018312) | fermentation metagenome | biome: anthropogenic terrestrial biome; feature: soil; material...
TTTGCCGGGCGAATTTCCTGATAGTCTTGCCAGTAACCGGCCAATTCGGCCAGGGAGGGCCGGGAAAGGGTAAACTTTTTCTTGGTGGCCTTTGGGGCCAGGGACAGTTTATTCCGGCCGCCCTTTACCACCGGCACCTCAGTGGAGTGTTCCACCAAGCCCCACAGGGTGCTGAAGTGCACTAACAGGGTATCCTCGGATTTCCCCCGATGCTTGTAGTCTACCCACAGGCGTATGGGGAGAAATGCTAAAAATAAAAGAAAAGTACCGGCCGCCGTAGCAGCCGGTACTTTTCTTTTATTCCTCTTTCGCTTTTGCAATATGGAAAAACTTTCTCAGGAAGAACCCAACCAGCCCGGAACTCTTGACAACGACGACTTTCATCATGCAGACCTCCCAGTTATGTTTCAGGAATAAAGAAGCGCCAGACCAAGCGCTATGATGATGACCGCCATGATAAACATGGTCAGCCCCGTGGGGCAAAAGCAGGAGATAACCAGGCCGAGTCCGAAAGCGACCGCGTAGTAGGCTTTGTTGTTGCACCGTTTCTTCATCGCACACCGCCCTAAACACAGAGTAAGACTTTGGTGGTCATCTCACCGTCTTTAGTACAGTATATACACAAATCAGAAATTTGGTTCCAACACGATAATCAAAGCCGTTCCGCTGTGCAGGATCACCTGCGCGTCGTCCTCCACGATGCTGTTGCTCACCCCCAGGGGGTCATACGAATAAAGGGTGTGCTTCATCAGCGGGTATTCCAGCCCGCGGTAGCTGACCGTGCAGCAGGAAGATCCGAACGGAAAAACGGAAATACCGCAGCCCTTCATCCGGGTCAGGCGCAGCTTTCCGCCTGCCATCATAAAAATTTTACAATTGTCCCCGAAGATCACGCCTCTGTCGTTTTGCGCCGCAATATACTGCAGCGCGCAGAGGCTGGCGAAGGAATGGTCGAACCGCTCGCCGCCCAGAATGCCGAACAGGGAAAAGTCGTGGTATCCGCGCCGCATGGCCTCTTTTATGGCGAACATCGTATCCGTGTCGTCCTTGTGGACGGACAGGCGCACCGTTTCCACTTCCGGCGGCGGGGATGCCTTCGCCGAATCGAAATCCCCGACGATCAGATTCGGCCGGATTCCGGTTTCAAGGGCGGTATCCAGCCCCCCGTCGGCACAGACGACAAAAGAGCCGACGCAGTATTCTTTGAGCACCCCGGTGTTTTTGACGGGCACCGAGCCGATAATGGCACAACGCTTCATTTTAACTGCCAGTCCTTTATTTTCTTGATTTCCTCGTAGATGGCCGCATAATTTTCGTATCGGGAAGAATGGATTTTCCCATCCCTCACCGCCTGGATCACGGCACACCCCTTTTCACAGGTATGGGAACACGACGCAAACCTGCACTGATTCAGGTACGGACGGAATTCCCGGAAATCGAACGGCAGGTTTTCCCAGTTGAGGATCGCTCCCCGCTCTACGTCGATGGAGGAAAACCCGGGCGTATCCGCCACATAGGTGTCCCCATCCAGCTTCAAAAGCTCCACCTGGCGCGTGGTGTGGCGCCCGCGCCCCAGCTTCCGGCTGATCTCGCCGGTCTTCAGCTTCAGCTCCGGACAGATCCGGTTGAGCAGCGAGGACTTCCCGACGCCGGAGTTTCCGGTGAACGCGGAGATTTTCCCTTTCAGCAGCGCGCGCACCTCATCCACCCCTTCCCCCGTCACGGAGGACACCGCAAAAAAACGGATGCCCGCAGCGGTATAGATCTGCCGCAGGCCTTCCCCATCGTGCAGGTCCGTCTTGGAAACGACCACGACCGGTTCGATCTCCCTTTCCTCGGCGGCAGCGATCATCTTGTCGAGCAGCAGGGTGTTGGGCGCGGGGTCGCTCACCGAAGCGACGAGAAAAAGAAAGTCGAGGTTCGAAATCGGCGACCGTGCCAGAAAATTTTTCCGCTCACGGATCTCGTCTATCGTGCAGGTGCCGTCCGGCCCGATCCCGATGGCAACCCGGTCGCCCGCCAGCGGGGTGATCCCAGTTTTCCGGAAGATGCCCCTGGCTTTGCATTCATATATCGTATCGGCGGCTTCTACATAATAGAAGCCGCCGATCCCCTTTCGCAGCAACCCTTCCTCGGTTCTCATCAGGGTGCCCTCGTAATTCCGCTGTTATTGCCATCCGACGCGCTCGGGTCACGATAAGGATAAGTTTCCTTCTGCTCCGGCTTGCCGGTGTCGAAGTTCAAAGTAAAGACATTGTATTTCTGGTTGTCGAGCTGAATGATCAGCGTTTTCTGTCCGGAAGATCCCTTAAAGCTCATCTGATAGACCCCGTTGTAAGAGGGATTCACCGTCTTTTCCGAAGACAGCGTCCCGTCGAGATACGCTTTCAGCGAAATATCATGAGTGACGTCTTTCGGAAGCTGAACGAAAATATCGATCGATTTTTCGCTCTTTTTCCCCGAGCTGACGCTGATCTGCACCGAAGTGCCCTTCGCGACCTTCACTCCCGGCAGGGGCGAGGTCTCGATCACGACGTCCTTCGCCTTGTCGCTGTCGTCCACATAGATGATTTTCTGGTCCACCGTAAGGCCGACCGCGAGAATATCCGATTTCGCGGCGTCCAGATTTTTCCCGATCACCGCGGGCACGCTGATTTCATCCGAGGCCGGCCCCTTGCTGACGTAGAGCTTCACTTCCGTGCTGCTCTGCACGACCTCGGTCCCCTCGTTGGGGTCAGAACTCTTGACGTAGCCGGCGGCGGTCTGGTCATCTTCCACCGGATAGACGGTGTATTTCAGATTCAGCTCTTTCAGCTTGTTTTCCGCTTCCTCCTGTGTCAGGCCGACCAGCGGAGGAATGGTCACTTTTTCGCTCGCGCCGTTGACCGTCAGGGTGATGTCCGCATTGGCCTTGACCTTCTTTTCCCCCTTGGGGTTCTGGTCGAGCACAACGCCCTCTTCCTTGGTGTCGTCGGTGGCGTATTCGATGGTGAAATGAAAATTCTTGTATTTCTCGTTTGCCTGGATGTCGCTGAGCTTCTGGCCGACAAAATTCGGCAGGTCGACATCCTCCGCCTCCTGATTGCTGCATCCGCGCATCACGGCCATGATGCCGAAAATCACCGCCGCAAGCACGAACGCGGCCAGGATTCCGCTGATGACGAGGGATGCCGTGGACTTCTTCTTTTTCTTTTTCGGCTTGGAGAAGTCCTCCTCGTATTCGTAATTGTCGTCGTAGCCGACCGGCTCGGCGCCCCGCACCGTATTGATGGCATCCACATATTTGGTCGGCTTTTCATCGACGAAATATTTGTACTGGAAGCTGATGCTGGGGTTTCTGCGGAACTGCTCGATATCGCGCAGCATTTCGGCCGCAGACTGGTACCGCTGGGATGCGTTTTTCTGCATGGCCTTCAGCGTGATCTCCTCAAGGCCCTCCGGAATGGACGGGTTGATGTCCCTCGGGGGTTTGGGATCTGCCTGAAGCTGCATGATGGCGACCGAAACGGCGTTGTCCGCTTCGAACGGAAGCTGACCGGTAAGCATTTCGTAAAGCATGACGCCGACGGAATAGATGTCGGATTTCTCGTCCGTCAAATCGCCGCGCGCCTGCTCCGGCGCGATATAATGGACAGAGCCGATGGCCTTGTCGGTCATGGTATGCGTTTCGTTGCGGGAAAAGCGGGCGATGCCGAAATCCGTCACCTTGATGGTGCCGTCCTGAAGCAGCATGATGTTCTGGGGCTTGATGTCCCGGTGTATGATCCCTTTCTCATGGGCATGCTGCAGCGCGCGGAGGATCTGGACCGTAAAATGGATGGCTTCCTTCCATTTGATGACCTTCTGCTGATCCAGGTATTCCTTCAGTGTGATCCCGTCGATATATTCCATGACGATGTACTGGATGCGGTCGCCGAAGCTGACGTCATAGACCTTGACGATATTCGGGTGCGACAGGACGGCGATCGCTTTGGATTCGTTTTTGAAGCGGCGGATAAATTCCTCGTTTCCCAGAAATTCATCCTTCAGTATCTTAATGGCGACGGTGCGGTCATCAATAATATCATAAGCACGGTAGACAACGGCCATGCCGCCCATACCGATTCGTTCATGGATCTCGTAGCGGCCATCCAGCCTTTTTCCGGTATACCTATCCATAAAGCAACACTCCAATCAAACGGTCAGTTTTCAATGATGGCAACCGTAATGTTGTCACTGCCGCCCGCGTCTTTCGCCAGCGAAATCAGCCGCTCGCAAAATTCTTCGGGGTCCAATTGCTTCGAAAGCTGAGAAATCTGTTTGGTACCAACATTATTGGAAAGACCATCGGTGCAGATCAGCAGCCTGCCGCCGGGCGGAAAGGGATGCGAACAAAAATCCACTTCCACCGACGGCTGGACGCCCAGTGCCCTGGTGATGATGTTTTTCTGAGGATGGACCTTGGCTTCCTGCTCGGTCAGGTCGCCCTTGTCGACGAGCTCCTGCACCATGGAATGGTCCACGGTGAGCTGCCGGATATCGCCGTCGGGAGAAATCAGGTAGGCCCTGCTGTCCCCGGCGTGGGCGACGTAAACGGCCGGGCCGAGCGCGACGGCGAGAACGACGGTCGTCCCCATTCCGCGCAGGCCCTCCTGCGCGCGGGCTTTTTCATAAATGGCGGCGTTGGCGTCGCGGACAGCCGAAACCATCCGTTCCATGACCCTGTCATCCGCAAGCTCCGCCGGCGCGCAGGAACGGATCTGCCGGGAAATCTGCTGCACCGCCAGCGTGCTGGCGATATTGCCCCCGTTTGTTCCGCCCATTCCGTCACAGACGACCGCCCACGCCTTGTCATCCGCAAGAATACCGACGTCGCATGCGTCCTGATTGGAGCTTCTGACAAGGCCGATATCCGTTTTACTGCATACCTGCAAGATCGGCAACCTCCTCTTCGTGTCTGCGGCGAAGCTGGCCGCAGGAAGCGTTGATATCTGAACCGAGCGTTCTTCTCACCGTGGCAGTCAGGCCGTTCTTCTCTAAAATATGACGGAACCTCTGCAGCCGGTCCGCCGAACTTTTCCGGTACCCCGCGCCGGCCCCTTCGTTCACCGGGATCAGGTTGACATGGCTCAGGGTGCCCCTGAGCCTGCCGGCAAGCTCCCTTGCGCAGGCGTCGCTGTCGTTGACGCCGCTGATCATGGCGTATTCGAACGAGATCCTCCGGTGGGTCGTTTCGGAATAATAACGGCACGCCTTCAGCAGCTCCTCCATATTCCATTTCCGGTTGACCGGCATGGTCTGGGACCGGATCCGGTCGTTCGGGGCGTGGAGCGAGACCGAAAGCGTCAGCTGAAGCTTATGGTCGGCCAAATCATAAATTTTATCCACCACGCCGCAGGTGGAAAGGGAGATATGCCGCATGCCGATGTTCATGCCGGCTTCGGAAGCCACAAGCTCCAGGAAGCGGAGCACGTTATCGTAGTTGTCGAGCGGCTCGCCCATGCCCATCAGAACCACGTTGGAAATCCGGATTCCGGCGTCGGCCTGGGCGGACTGAATCTGAGAGATCATTTCGGACGCGGTCAGGTTTCTGGAAAAGCCGCTTTTCCCGGTGGCGCAGAACGTACAGCCCATTTTGCAGCCGACCTGGGTGGAAACGCAGATGGTATATCCGTGGTGGTATTCCATCAGGACGCTTTCCACATACTCGCCATCCCGGAACCGAAATAAATATTTAATGGTATTATCATAATTTGAAATCAGCTTTTTTTCAATAGTTGCTACACAGATGTAATACTTTTGTGAGAGAATTTCCCGAAACGCCTTAGGCAGGTCCGTCATTTTTTCAAACTCATCCACCGCGCCCTGCTGCAGCCATTTATAAACCTGGCGCGCCCGGAACGCGGGAACGCCGAGCCCGGAAAAGTCCTGCTCCAATTCCCGTTCCGTCATGGATTTGATGTCTTTCAGCGCCATTTTTGTCATTCATTCTTTCCTGGTTTTTAAAAGCGGCGGCGGAACGCGGCGATAAAAAATCCGTCCGTGCCGTGAATATGGGGCATCAGCGTAAGTTCGTTTTCCGGTTCGTCCATCACGCGGGAAATCGTTTCCGGCAGACAAAGCGGACAGGGCTCGAATCCGCCGTGTTCCTTCAGGAAGCGCTCCGCGTTTTCCCCGTTTTCCGAAGGGTTGAGCGTGCAGGTGGAATAGACCAGAAGCCCGCCCGGCGCGGTGAGGTGCGCCGATCTACAGAGTATAAGGTACTGCAAATCAGGCAGGCTGTCAAGAGTGTGCTGTGGTTTATACCGGATTTCCGGTTTTCTGCGGATGATGCCGAGCCCCGAGCAGGGCACGTCGCACAGCACGCGCTGCGCCACGGAAAGGTCGTCCGACGCCGCAGCGGCGTCGCGCACGCCGGCTTTTACCGCCGAAAGGGACAGGCGGGCGGCCCCCTGCCGGATCAGCCCCGCTTTGCCCTTATATTTGTCAAAAGCAAGCACCTCGCCCCGGTTTTCCATCCGTTCCGCCATTGTAAAGGATTTCCCCCCCGGCGCCGCGCACACGTCGATCACGCGTTCCCCCGGACGGGGATCCACGACCCGGCAGCAAAGCTGGGATGACAGGTCCTGAATATGGAAAAATCCGTCCTGAAAGCTCTTCAGGCCGGTGACGGAACCGGTATTTTGCAGTTCCAGGGCATCCGGATCCCATGTAATGCCAATCGGCTTTACATCTTCCGCCCGAAGCAGATCCGAAAGCTTTTCCCGGGAAATCCGGGTGTTGTTCACCCGTGCGAAAACGGGAGGCCGGCCGGAAAGCGAAGCGAGGATTCCCTTCGTGCAGTCCCCGCCATAGGCGCGCATCCACAGGCGGATCAGCCATTCCGGGCACGAATGCCGTACGGAAAGGCCGCGGACCGTCCCGTCCTCCTCCGGCGGAAGGCGGAGCTTTTCTTTTTTTCGCAGCATGGCGCGGAGAACGCCGTTAATAAAGCCGCACGCCTTTACAGCTCCGTTTTCCCGCGCGCAGTTCACCGCCTCGTTGACGGCGGCCGATTCTGGTATTTTTTCCAGATAAAGGATCTGATATACGGCGATCCGCAGGATTTCCCGGACGACCGGGCTCTGTTTTTTCCCGGGAGCCCTGCAGAACAGGGAAATATAGTAATCGAGCGTCAGCCTCCGTTCCAGCACACCGTAAAAAATCGCGGATGCCAGCGAGGCGTCCCTCGGTTCCAGCTGAAATTTTTCGAGGGTCTTGTTCAGAACAAGATTCGAGTATCCTTCGTTTTCGTCCACATGGAGCAGCGCCTGCAGGGCGGCCGTTCTTGCATCCCGCCGTTCCATCAGCGCCTTCCCCTCCTGCCGTTTGCAATCGCGATCAGGCGCAGCAGGGACATCAGCGAAGCGAAAGTGGATGCCACATAAGTCATCGCGGCCGCCTTCAGCACTTTTTTCGCGCCGGAAAGCTCTTCCTCATCCAGAATCCCGGACTGTTCCAGCGCGGCGACCGCGCGGAAGCTGGCGTTGAACTCCACCGGCAGCGTGACGAGGGAGAACAGCACGGCGACGCTGTAAAGCGCGATGCCGGCGGAAATCACGAAGTCGTACTGCACAGGGAGAAAAAAGCCCGCTAAAATCACCGGAAAGGCAAGGGTGGACGTAAAGCGCGTGACCGGCACCAGTGCGGCCCGCAGCTTCAGCGGAGCGTAGCCGGTGGCGTACTGCACGGCGTGTCCAGCCTCGTGCGCCGCCACCCCCACTGCGGAGATGGTCGCGCTGCCGTACACCGGCTCCGAAAGGCTGATGCTGTTGCTTGAGGGATCGTAATGGTCGGTGAGATTTCCGGCGATGCGCTGGATCGGCACATTCGTCAGATCATGAAACTGCAAAACCTGACGGGCAGCCTCCGCTCCCGTCAGGTTTCTCCCGTTCCGCACCTCGGAATATCTGCGGAACGCCGACTGAACCCGGAACTGCGCGATCATGGAAACGATCAGCGCGGGAAGAAGATAGATGAAATACGTATAATCATAATAATAGTAGCTCACGGATAACCTCCTGTGATCAGCCGAGAATTGTTTTTTCCCGGGACGGATGTCCGCGGAAAAAATCGGCCGCGTCCATTTTTCTGCCGCCCTCGTACTGCACTTCCAGTAATTGCAGCGCGGTTCCGCCGCCGCAGCATACGACGGCATCCTTTCCCGCCGAAAGCTCGCCGGGCGCGCCGCTTTTCCCTTCATATACCCTGGTTTTATGGATTTTCAGGCGGCGCCCCTGGTACGCGGTGTATGCGACCGGCCACGGGGAAAGGCCGCGCACCAGGTTGTGGATCTGAGCCGCCGGCTTGTTCCAGTCGATCCGCGACATTTCCTTTTTCAGCATGGGGGCGTAGCTTTCTCCGTCTTTTCCCTGCTTGATCCGCTCGATGTTCCCGGTGTGGACGGCATCCAGCGTCCTGACCAGAAGCTCGGCGCCGACGACGCTGAGCCGGTCGAACAGCATCCCGGACGTTTCATCCGGCCCGATCTTCACTTCCTGCTGGAACAGGATATCGCCGGTGTCGAGCCCTTCGTCCATATACATGGTGGTGACCCCGGTCACCGGTTCCCCGTTGATCACAGACCACTGGATCGGCGCCGCCCCGCGGTATTTCGGCAGCAGGGATGCGTGGACGTTGATGCAGCCGTGCGGCGGAACGGCAAGAATCTCTTTCGGCAGAATTTTTCCGTACGCCACGACGGCGATCAGATCTGGATGAAAGCCGGAAATCTGTTCGGCAGCCTGCGGGGTGCGCAGGGTGCCCGGCTGAAACACGGGGATTCCGTGCTTTTGCGCCAGCACCTTCACCGGCGGCGGAGTCATGGCGTATCCCCTGCCTTTCGGTTTGTCCGGTTGGGTAAAGACGGCGCACACGCTGTGTCCGGCATCCATCAGGCTCTGAAGGCACGGCACGGCAAAATCCGGCGTGCCCATAAAAATGATGCGCATTTGATCAAGAAGCCTCGCTTTCCGGGTTATTGTTCCAGTTCTTCCGGCGTAAGCATTCTGCTTACATGGGCCTTGAAAACGATCCCGTCCAGGTGGTCGATTTCATGGCAGAAAGCCCGCGCAAGCAGGCCGTCGCCTTCCGTTTCAAAAAATTTTCCGGTGCGGTCCTGCGCCTTTATCTTTACGTGCATCGGGCGCTTGACCATGCCGTACTGGCCCGGAAAGGAAAGGCAGCCCTCCACGCCGTCCTGTTCGCCGGAAGCTTCCAGAATCTGCGGATTGACGAGCTCGATCGGGTGATCATCCACATCGACGACAACGGCGCGCCTTAAAATGCCGACCTGGGGCGCGGCAAGCCCCACACCGTTGGCTTCGTGCATGGTTTCCATCATGTCATCCAACAGTATTGCCAGCTTTTCATCAAATTTTTCAACCGGGCGGCACACTTTGCTCAGAATTTCGTCGCCCTCTTTTCTAATGTTGCGAAGCGCCATATAGTTTCCTCCTGTCACATTATGGTGTTGGGGTTGCTGTCCGCGAAAGCGGTGACATCCCCATATCGGCGGTCGCCGGAAAAATCCGCCAGCAAACGGGAGAGCATTTCCCGAAATCTTTTATTGTTCCGGCATTTGATGATCAATTTATAACGGTATTTGTTGCTGACTTTCGAGACCAGCGCGGGCGAGGGATCCAGAACCCGGAGGGGCAGATCCGCATATTCCTTTTGCGCCATCGTGCGGAGCAGCGACAAAAACGCCCGGCTCGCTCCGCAGACCCTGGCTTCATCCAGCCCGATGAACCCGACCAGGATCAGATCCGCAAAGGGCGGGTAGAGCATCGCCCTGCGGAACCGGATCTCCTCCCCGTAAAACGACGGGTAATCCTGCGCGGCCGCAAGCCGGATGATCCTGTTTTCCGGCGTATACGTCTGAATGACGGCACGCCCGACGTTTTTCCCCCGGCCGGAACGGCCGACTACCTGGGTAAACAGGTCGAACGCGCGCTCCGAGCTCCTGAAATCGTCCCCGTAAAGGGACTGGTCCGCGGAAAGCACCCCGACGAGCGTCACGTTTTCGAAATCCAACCCTTTCGCGACCATCTGGGTGCCGATCATAATATCATATTGTCCCTGTTTGAAAAGGTTCAGCTTTTTTTCATAGGAAAACCGGCTCATGGTGCTGTCGGTGTCGAGCCGCAGAATCCGCGCCTGCGGAAAGAGGGCGCCGAGCTGCTCTTCGGCCCGCTGCGTGCCAAGGCCGGAATAGCGCACGGTGTTTTCCCCGCATTCCGGGCATCGTTCCGTAAACGGGATGGAATATCCGCAGTAGTGGCACATCAGCCGGTGGTTCGCGGCGTGGTAGGTCATGGAAATGCTGCAGTGCGGGCATGTGATGACATGGCCGCACGAGGTGCAGGAGGCAAACGTATGATACCCCCTGCGGTTCAGCAGAAGGATCGACTGCTCTTTTCTTTCCAGGTTTTCCTCCAGGGCGCTCCGGAGGACGCGGCTGAAAACCGTCGTGTTCCCGGCCTGGGTCTCCTCGTTCATGTCGGCGACCGTCACCTCGGGCAGTTCCGCCTGCCCGTACCGGCTCGCGAGGACATTCAGCGAATAGCGCCCCGCTTTCGCCAGATAACAGCTTTCCACCGACGGAGTGGCCGAGCAGAGAAGCAGCAGCGCCTTGTGGTACGCGCAGCGGAATTTTGCCACATCCCGCGCGTGATAGCGCGGAGAGGATTCCGATTTATAAGTGGACTCCTGCTCTTCATCCAGAATGACCAGCCCGATGTCGGAAAACGGGGCGAACACCGCCGAGCGGGTGCCAACCGCGATCAAGGCCTCCCCGTTTTTCACGCGCTTCCATTCGTCCATCCGCTGGCCGAGCGAAAGCCCGCTGTGAAAAACCGCGACGCTGCGCCCGTACCGGCGGTGAAAGATCGCGATGGTCTGGGGGGTCAGGGAGATTTCCGGCACCATGACGATGACGCCACGCCCGCTTGCGCACACTTCGTCGATCAGCCGAAGGAAAACCAGCGTCTTCCCGCTGCCAGTGACGCCGTACAAAAGCGAAACGCCGCCCTTTCCCTGCCGGTATTGGGCGAGAAGGTTTTCATAGGCCCTCTGCTGCTCCTCCGACAGGGTGATCCGGTCCGGCGCGCCCGGATTTTCGATATGCTCATAGGGATTCCGATACTTTTCTTCCTCGTAATATTCGGCGATCCCTTTTTTGACCAGCGTGCTGGCGACGGAAGCGGTGACGCCCGTGAAATAGCACAGCTCTTTCACGGAAACGGCGCCCGCATCCTGAAGGAGCTTCACGGCATCCCGCTGCTTTGCGGAAAGCTTTTCCGGAAGGTCCCCGCTTTTCAACCGGATCATTTTCTGCACGGAATTCCCGATCTTCGGGGCGGCTCCGTCTTTTCTGTTCAAAATGCCCTTTTTGCACAGACCTTCCAGAACGGGACTGTCCGGCCCAAGGCCGAGCGCGCCGGAAAGCTTTTCGGCGGCCACCGGTTTTTTCTGCCCCGAAAAATAGGAGACGATCCGCCGTTCCTCTTCGGAAAGAGGTTCCCCATCCCATTCATCCGGCCGCTTCAAAAGGGAGAATTCCGCCCGGATTTTCAGATTGATTCCCACGGGCAAAAGCAGCCTGACCGTTTCGAACAGCGTGCAGAAGCATCGGTCGCTGAGCCAGGGAACCATCAAAAGCATCTCCCGAGTAAGAAGCGGCGCCTTGTCAAGCACCGCCGCAATGGATTTCAGCTGTTCGGTTTCCTCTTTCCTGCATACGGAAAGAATCATTCCCTGTCTTGTTCGGTTTCCGCGCCCGAACGGCACCATCACCCGGCACCCGGCCTTCGCCTCCCCGGCGAGCGGCTGCGGAACCAGGTAGCGGAACTCCCTGTCAAAGGAGTAAGCCGTGTTTTCCACCGCCACGTCGGCTATGATTGTTTCCGGCATTTTGACCCCTCAACCCTTTTATTGTTCCAGCGAAGCATTCGGTTTCGGAACCGGCCTTACGATTCTGTATTTGCGGTTGATGAAATCCTGAACCGCCAGATCCACCGGCTTTTCATCCAGGATTTCTCCCCTTTTTTCCGCATCGCCCGCAATTTCCCTTGCCCTTTTTGCAACAGCCACCACAATGGAATAGCTGTTTACGTCGGGGGAAGTAAATAGTTCAGCAGATGGTTTCAGCATGATTCAACATCCTTTCTATGACGGAACGCGCGCGGGAAAACCGAAGCTTTTCCGCGGCGATAATCAGATTGATTTGTTCCACCGCGCCGGCGATGGTGTCGTTGACGATCACATAATCGTAGTTTTCCGCCTGCATGATTTCCCCGCAGGCGGCTTTCAGCCGCTTTTTGATCACTTCTTCCCCGTCGGTGTGGCGGCCGCGAAGCCTTTTCTCCAGCACCTCAAGAGAGGGCGGCAGCATGAAAATGCTGACGCAGTCCGGGCATTTTTCCCGAATCTGCTGGCCGCCCTGAACCTCGATTTCCAGAATGACGTCCTTTCCTTCGGCAAGCCACGTTTCGATCGGCCTTGCCGGTGTCCCGTAATAATTCCCGCAATACTGGGCATATTCCAGCATCCCGCCCTGCCCGGCGATGGACTCGAACTTCTCCTTTGTGAGGAAAAAATAATCCTCTCCGTCTTTTTCTCCGGGCCTCGGCTGTCTGGTGGTGGCGGAAATGGAGAGCCTGGCGTTCGGCCTTCTGCTGAAAAACTCCTTTAAAATCGTATCCTTTCCGGCGCCGGAAGGGCCGGAAAAAACAACCAGCAAGCCTTTGTCACTCATCCTCTTCCAGCTCCTCATCCGAAAGATCCTCGTCGCGGTCGTTCAGCCTGTTCGCAACGGTTTCCGGCTGAACGGCGGAAAGGATGACATGGTCGCTGTCTGTGACGATCACGGCGCGGGTCCGCCGGCCATAGGTGGCGTCGATCAGGGTCCCGCGCTCCTTTGCGTCCTGAATGATGCGCTTGATGGGCGCCGATTCGGGGCTGACGATCGCGACCAGACGATTGGCCGACACCATGTTGCCAAAGCCGATGTTAATAAGCTTCATGACTCATTTCCTCCTAACGGATTATTCAATATTCTGAATCTGTTCTCTGATCTTTTCGATTTCCGCCTTGATGTCGACCACCATGTAAGCGATCTGCGCATCGCACGCCTTTGAGCCGATGGTGTTGGCCTCCCGGTTCATCTCCTGCACCAGAAAATCCAGCTTTCTGCCGATGGCCTCGCTGGAATCCAGCATCATGCGGAGCTGGTCGAAATGGCTTCGAAGGCGCACGGTCTCTTCCGCCACCGCCACCTTGTCGGCAAAGATCGCCGCTTCGGTCAGCACCCTCTGCTCGTCGAAGCTGCTGTCTTTCAGCATTTCATTCAGCCTCTCCTGCAGCTTCTGCTGATATTCCGCCACCGTCTGCGGGGAACGCTCCTCGATCTTACCGACGATCGAAATGATTTTGCCGGCCCGCTGAAGGATATCCTCCTTCAGCCGTTCCCCTTCGTTCTCCCTCATCTGCAAAAGGCGGTCCAAGGCCCGGTCAGTGACCTGCCGGACGCCATCCCAGATGGCATCCTCGTCATCCGGGGCCTTGTGTATCGTGAAGATGTCGCTGTATTTCGCCAGCGTGGAAACGGTGACGTCGTTGGGGATTCCGTATTTTTCCCCGATTTCTTTCAGGGCATTCAGGTACCCCGCCGCGAGCGGATGGTTGACCAGCACCTGAACGTCGGCGTCCTCCAGGGTCTCAATGGAAACGAAACAATCTATTTTACCGCGGGAAATCCTGTTTTGAAGGTAAGCCTTCAGCTTTTCATCCAAAAAGGAATAGCCGCGCGTGATTCTGGAAGAAAATTCAAAGTAGCGGTGATTGACCGACTTGATTTCCACTATGATATAGCGTCCGTCAACGGTTTCCTCATCCCTGCCATAACCGGTCATGCTTCTTATCATGGCTATCATCTCAATTCTAAAAGAGTGCAATCAATGTCTATCACATTTATCATTTAATTTTATCAGTTTTACCGGAGAAATGCAACCATGATAAAAAAACAAAAAAGCCCCGCAGCGGGGGCTGATTTGTATCGAATCAAACGGGGTGAATCCGCTTTTCCGCGTCGGAATGTTTTCCGTCGATCCCGTATTTCGCGTTGCGGCGCTTGATGAAGAATTCCTCGGCAACCTTCGGGAACTGAGCGTAGGAAAGGACATCCTCTTCCTGTTCCACCCACGGGGCGGCTTCCTTGCGGAGCTTTTCCAGCTCGGGCTCCAGCAGATCCGCCGGCCTGCAGTCGATGGGCTTTCTGTCGCCGATGATCTTTTTGCGGAATTCCGGGTCGATCGGCACCGGCGTCTTTCCGTACATCCCGGCGACCAGATCCTTGAATTCCTTCGTGCACATCTTATACCGCTGCCCGGTGACCACGTTGAAAACAGCCTGGGTCCCAACGATCTGGGAGGTCGGCGTGACGAGCGGCGGGTATCCGGCGTCTTTGCGCACGCGCGGCACTTCCTGAAGAACCTCTTCCATCCGGTCGGCCTTTCCGGCCTGTTTCAGCTGGGAAAGAAGGTTGGAGAGCATCCCGCCCGGCACCTGGTACACCAGCGCCTTGGTGTTGGTGGCGAGGAGCTGCGGGTCGAGCAGTCCGCTGTCGATATATTTTTTTCGGAGGGTCATAAAATATTCCCTGATCTCGTTCAAAAGGATCAGATCGAGGCCCGTGTCGTATTCGGTGCCCTTCAGCGCGGCGACGATCGACTCGGTCGGCGCGTGGGATGTCCCGAGCGCTAGCGGGGACATGGCGGTATCGACCACATCGATACCCGCTTCGATCCCCTTGAGCGCACACATGGAAGCAAGGCCGGACGTGTAATGGGTATGAAGCTGAATCGGGAGCTTCACCGCCGCTTTCAGCGCCTTTGTGAGCGAGTATGTCTCATACGGCGTCAGAAGCGCCGCCATATCCTTGATGCAAATGGAATCCGCGCCTGCGTTTTCGATCTGCTTTGCGTAATTAACGTAATATTCATGCGTGAAAACGGGGCCGGTCGTGTAGGAAATCGCCACCTGAACATGGGCACCTTCCTTCTTTGCGGCATTGATCGCCCGTTCCAGGTTCCGAATGTCGTTGAGCGCGTCGAAAATCCGGATGATGTCGATGCCGTTCGCCACCGTGCGCTGCACGAAATAATCGAGCACATCATCCGCGTAATGGCGGTAGCCGAGCATATTCTGTCCGCGGAACAGCATCTGGAGCTTTGTTTTCGGGCAATGCTTGCGGATCGTCCTCAGCCGTTCCCACGGGTCTTCGTTCAGAAACCGCAGACAGGCGTCGAAGGTGGCGCCGCCCCAGCATTCCAGCGAATGAAATCCGACCTGATCCAGCTTATCCAGAATGGGGAGCATATCCCCGATCGGCATTCTGGTGGCGATCAGCGACTGGTGCGCGTCGCGCAGCACGGTTTCGGTAATTCCGATTTTTTTAGCCATTTTTATCCGCCCCCTTACTGAAGGGAAACAAGGGGATCGCCCACGTTGACCATATCCCCCTTGTTGACGTGAATGCCGGCCACCACCGAATCGGTGGGAGACATAATTTCATTTTCCATTTTCATCGCTTCCAGAATGAGGAGCGTCTGTCCCTTCTTCACGGCCTGTCCGGCAGTGACATTGATATCGAGGATTTTACCGGGCATCGGCGCGGAAACGACATTGACGGATGCGGATGGCTTAGGTGCCGGAGCGGGTGCAGGTGCAGCCGGAGCCTGTTCAGCGGCGGGAGCCGGAGCAGCGGTCGGTACCGGTGCGGCAGCGGGCGCCGCCGCAGGAGCAGATGCAACGGCTGTGCCGTCGGCCTCTTCGACCTGTACGCTGTAAGCGACGCCGTTTACGGTGATCTTAAGGTTTTTCATATCGTTATCCCCCTTGATGATTGGTTTCGGTCTTTCCATGGAATGAGTTTACAGTTGAATGTTGCTGTGTTTTTTCGGCAGCGTCGAAACACGTTTTCCGGAAAGCATATCGAGCTGCCGAACCACTTTGTCACGGGTCTCATCCGGACTGATGACATCCTCGATATATCCGTCGGCCGCAGCGGAGAGCGGAGAAGCCTGTGTCGTTTTATACTCTTCGATCAGCCTTTTCCGGTCTTCAATAGGGTCAGTGGAACCCGCAAGCCTGTCGTTCCACTGGAACATGGCGGCCGCGGCGGGAGAAATGGGAGAAACCGAAGCGCTTGCCCACGCCATCGTGATATCGGCGTTCGCACCGCGCCCGGCGGTTGCAATGTAAACGGGGCCGTAGGATTCCCCGGTGACGACGGTGACCTTGACCGTCGTCGCTTCCGAATAGGTGCTGGAAAGCTTGGAGGCCTCGCGCAGGGAAGCGAAGCCCTTCGCGTTCACAAGCGTGACCACGGGAAGGGAGAACGCGTCGCAGAACCGGACAAAGCGCGCGGCTTTGGAGCAGGAATCCGCGTCGATCGTATCCTTCAGCGCCACGATGCCGGCGGAAAGGCCCCTGAGCCGGGCGAAGCCCGTCACCACCGAAGCGCCGAAATTCCGGCTCAGCTCCAGAAAGGTATGGTCATCCGCAATGGAGGAAATCACGGTGTAAGCATCGGCGCCTTCCGCAAGAGGCTCCGCGCTGCAGTCCCCAAGCAAATCGGCCGCCGGCGCTCCTTCCAGATTGTTCTGGGGCAGCGCCGCGATCAGCTCGCGCGCCTTTTGAATCGCATCCTCTTCCGTCTTTTCCAGGATATGGCAGATTCCGAGCTTTTCCGCTTCTTCGGCGGAGCTGTTCTCTCCGCTCGTTTCAACCGTCAGCTCCGCTTTTTCGGACATGACGACGAAATCCGCGCCTGCGGCAATCAGCGCCGAAGTCCCGATGCACGGGCCGAGCACTACGGAAATCTGGGGAACCACGCCGGAAAGGTTGTTGCTCGTGCGCAGAATCTCACCGTAGGCCGCCAGCATGTCCCCGCCTTCCGCCAGACGGCCCCCGATGGAATCGTAAATCCCGACCACCGGCGTTCCCGTTTTCAGGGCCAGCTCGTAAATCTTTCTGATTTTATTCGCCTGCGCCTTGGACATCGCTCCGCCGTCCGTCTCGCCATCCTGCGCGAACAGATAAGCCGGGCATCCATTGATGTAACCAAAGCCGGTGACCGCTTCCGCCGCATGATCCCCGGATTTCGCAAAGGCATCCAGCTCCTGGAACGTCCCCTGATCCACCAGGAGGGAAATCCGCTTCTGCACAATCTTATTTCCTGCGGCATCGCGAGAGTCTTTCAGCAACTCATTTTTTTCATTGCCGTCAACGCCCATAGTTTCTTTCCTCCATTCTGCTGTGTTAAGACTTAAACATGTTTATTATAATATATCGAAAGGACAAAGACAAGGCATAATGATGAAAAAAGCGGAAATCATTTACAGATTTCCGATCAAAGAATCCGTCCGTTCTGTATAAAAGCCCGGGGCGCCGCTTCCGCAGCGCTCCGGGCTTTCCTATATTCGTTTTATTCGTCTCGGTTCCGGCGCTGGGAACGGGACACGGGCCCGCCGGCTTTTTCCGGCTGCCCGTCCGCTTTTATCGCATTCGTCAGCCGCCTGACTTCGTCCGAAGTCAGATAACGCCACTTTCCGGGCGGAAGCATCCCAAGCTTCACCGGCCCCGCGGCGATCCGTTTCAGGCGCGCGACATCCAGCCCGAGCGCTTCGCACATCTTCCGGATTTCGCGGTTGCGCCCTTCGTAAAGAACGACCTCCAGCACGACACGGCCCGGCTCCTGCTGTAAAACGCGCACGTTCGCGGGCGAGGTCTTCCTGCCGTCGATCATGATCCCGACGGCAATCTGCGTGAGCTGATCCTCCGTGATGGAAGGGCGTACGGTGACGCGGTAGGTTTTGGGCACATGCATCGACGGATGCATCATGGCGTTGGCAAACTCCCCGTCGTTCGTCATCAGCAGAAGGCCCTCGGATTCCCTGTCCAGCCGGCCTACGGGGTAAATGCGCTCCGGCACTTCGCTGACGAGCTCCGCAACGCACTTGCGGTCCATTTCGTCGCTCATGGTGGTAATATAGCCGCGCGGTTTGTGAAGCATGACATAGATCGTATGTACCTGTTTCACCACGTTGCGTCCATGAACGGTGACTTTGTCTTTTCTGACGTCGACCTTATCCCCGATTTTCGCAACGACGCCGTTGACTTTCACCGTGCCGGCGGCGATCATCTCCTCCGCTTTCCTCCGGGAAGCGATTCCGCATTCCGAAAGCATTTTCTGAAGTCTTACATCTTTCGCCATATGATTTTCTACATCCTTTTTTGGGTTCTCTTTGTTAAGGTTCGTTCGAACAATGGCAGTTCAGCTAAGATATCAAGTTTGTTTCTGTTCCCTCCCGCGCCTTTGGCGGGGAGGAACAGATTCACGTTCGCAAATCATAAGCGGAATTGCTGTCGTTCTTGTCTGAGAAATAAAAAGCGGGGCCTAGGCCTTGTTCGATAAATAAAAAGCGCCGGATTTTCGAGATAAAATTGCGCCGAACAAGGAAAAAAGCGCAGGAATCCTTTC
>ENA-UOOK01003286-UOOK01003286.1-fermentation-metagenome-genome-assembly--contig:-NODE-3286-length-18547-cov-8.217445_pt1 | contig 18547 bp, 18 predicted proteins | sample MGYA00245777_ERZ724023 | MGnify/ENA primary metagenome ERZ724023 (study PRJEB28704, sample SAMN03018312) | fermentation metagenome | biome: anthropogenic terrestrial biome; feature: soil; material...
ACATAAGATCACAAAATACGTGATCTAAGTACCAACGACTTCAAACAGTTGCTCAGTAAAATATTGTTTCCGATTACTTAAGTTTTTCCTTGATTTGTGCAAATTGAAGAAGACTATTTATTGGGAAGGCTTTTACCAAGCTTGCGGGCTTCGATGAAAGGTATGAGTATTAAGATGCAGGATGAAATCAAAGAGATCAAAATTTCCGTCCGTAATCTGGTTGAATTTATTTTGCGCAGCGGAGATCTTGATAATACACGAAATGAAAATGAAGCGGATGCAATGCAGGCGGGCAGCAGAATGCACCGAAAACTCCAAAAGCAAATGGGTTCGAATTACAATGCGGAGGTGCCGCTTAGTATTACGGTTCCGGTGACAAGGGATGGCATTACTTTTCATCTTACTGTGGAAGGCCGGGCGGATGGCATTATAACGAATCATAACACAGAGAATGATTTTTCCTCTTACCTGCTTGACGAGAAGGAGGACATGCCTCCGGAGATCATTATTGATGAGATTAAAGGTGTATATATGGAATTATCCCAGCTAAAAGAGCCTATAGGGGTCCACCGGGCGCAGGCAATGTGCTATGCTTATATCTATGCCGCAAAATACGATCATCCGCGAATCGGTATCCGCCTGACCTACTGCAATCTTGAAACGGAACATCTCCGCTATTTTGAAGAAACCATATCCTTTCATGAATTGGCGGACTGGTTTCAGAATTTAATCGAAGAGTATGGAAAATGGGCGGTATGGCAGATCAAATGGAACAATCGGAGGGATGCTTCGATTAAGGCTTTGGATTTCCCTTTCCCATACCGTGAAGGGCAGAAGGATCTGGTGGCCGGAGTATACAGGACCATCCTCCGAAAGAAAAAATTATTTATCGAAGCTCCGACCGGAGTCGGGAAAACGATCGCGACGATTTTTCCTTCCGTAAAGGCAATGGGAGAGAATCTTGCAGAGAAGATTTTTTATCTAACCGCGAAGACGATAACACGAACGGTGGCGGAGGATACGTTTCGTATCCTTCATGAAATGGGTGCCGCTATGAAGGTCGTGACCATTACCGCCAAGGAGAAGATTTGTATTCTGGATAAGCCGGATTGTAATCCGGGTGCCTGTGAAAGGGCAAAGGGATACTTTGACCGGGTAAATGATGCGGTTTATGATCTGCTGACAAATGAAAATGAGATCACCAGAGATCTTATCAATTTGTATGCCAAAAAGCATTGTGTCTGTCCGTTTGAAATGTGCCTGGATGTTACTCTCTGGGCGGATGCCATTATCTGTGACTATAATTATGTTTTTGATCCCAATGTTTATCTGCGTAGATTCTTTCAGAATGAGAAGACAAACGATTACATTTTCCTGATTGATGAAGGTCATAATCTGGTGGATCGGGCCAGGGAGATGTATAGTGCCGTACTTTATAAGGACCATTTTCTTCAGGTGAAAAAGCTCATTAAGGAAAGAAGCCATGCACTTACGAAGCAGCTGGAGCATTGCGACCATGATCTTCTAAAGTTAAAAAGAGAATGTGATGAATTTGAGGTCCTGGATAATGCGGATGGCTTCTATATGCATTTGATGCGCCTGATGACGGAATATGAAACTTTTCTGCAGGAAAACCATCTTCTGGAGGGAAAGGAGGAGATCCTTCGGCTCTATTTGGATATACGGCATTTTATCAATATGTATGAAATCCATGATGAACATTACACCATCTATACGGATTATGAGGAGGGCGACCGTTTCCGGATTAAGCTGCAATGCATGGATCCCTCGAAGAATCTATATCAATGCATGGAGAGAGGAAGAAGTTCCATACTGTTTTCCGCTACTTTTCTGCCAATTCGCTATTACAAGGAGCAGCTGGGCGGAAAGGAGGAGGATTATGCAATCTATGCACCCACCTCCTTTCTTCCGGAGAATCGGCAGATTATGATAGCAAATGATGTAAGCACGAAATATACGCGGAGAACCGATAAAGAATATCGTAAAATTGCAGACTATATTAAGGAATTTACCGGTGCGAAGATCGGCAATTATATGGTTTTCTTTCCATCCTATCAGATGCTTGGCCAGATTGCGGAAATCCTGGAGAACGAGCTGGAAGGACTGGCGGTGCAGAGCAGTAATATGACCGAAGAGGATCGGGAGACGTTTTTGGAGGAGTTTGTCCCTAATCCACAAAAAAGCAGGATCGCTTTCTGTGTTCTTGGGGGGATTTTCAGCGAGGGAATCGATTTGAAAAATAGCCGGCTTATTGGTGCGGTTATTGTCGGGACAGGCCTGCCCATGGTATGCAATGAAAGAGAATTGTTCCGGGGATATTTTGATGAAAGAAACCATATGGGTTTTGAATATGCCTACCTATATCAGGGAATGAATAAGGTTTTGCAGTCTGCGGGAAGGGTAATCCGGACAAAGGAGGATCGGGGAGCCATCCTGCTGTTGGATGAAAGATTTACAAAAAATCAATATGCTAAACTGTTCCCCAGGGAATGGTTCCCTAATGTTATTGTAAATCGCACAACAATGCGCGCAACCTTAGAAAAGTTCTGGGCTGCAAAAGAATGATATGAGTATATATAAGATCCTAAATCTTAAAATGACTTATGACACTCATATCAAAGAATAAATTTATCTAGAAATGAAGGTATCTGGTGGAGCCATAGGTACGTTCTCTCTCTAAAAAATTCCTTCCTGAGATTGCATGGAAGATTTGGCCGGTAAGGTAAAAAAGCAGGGAACCGAGAAGGCATCCAAGAAAACCATAGATGATATCATCAATATCGCATCTTGCTATAAATAAGAAATATTGCAGAATTTCTATGAGCACGGGGAACATTAGGAAAAGCAGGTGCTTAAGTAAGCGGGACTTTTTGCGTGTAAGCAGGGTAACAAAGTATCCGTATGGAACAAAAATCAGTATACGAGCCCCTAAATAGATCAATATATCACGGAGCGGAATGATTCGGTACAAGTAATCCTCAATCTGCTTTGCAAGTGCTAAAAATGGTGTATAATTTGCGGTATTCTCCCATATTACGGCCCGGTATGCCCATGGAAATGCATCTTCTGCGAAGGAACCATAGATAAGGATGCCAAGATAAAACAGGAGAAAAATAATACTGCTATTTCGATAAAAGGCATTATACTGATTTATCCTGGTTCCGTAACCTGTCATGTAACGGATGAAGCAGTGAACGGATGGAACAAGCCAGTTCACTGCAATAATCGCATGGAGCAAATGGGAATAGGAAATAAAAGAGGTATGATCTGCGCTGAAATACGTTAATACCGTTACCGTCAGAATGATAAAAACGGTTAATAAAATATAGGTAAAACAAGCTTCATAGGTAGATGATTTCTCTAAAAGTATGTGGCAGCAGAGGATGGAAACGAAGCTCGCAATCCCCAATACAGGATAGAAGGATGCAAAAAAGTAATATGCTGTTAATTCAATCAGGATTGTAATAATACTTAAGAATACAATTAAGGAAGAAATCTGGATATAGGAACGTCTTTGCACCGGAAGCACCTGCTTTCTTTATAAAATCATTCGTATTTTCTCTGGAATAACGCTAACTTTAATATGGGAACATAGGGCTGGTATTTCGCCATCCGTATGGACCGCCAAATCATGATCAGTGATAATTTCTATTGAGGAGCAATTAAAAATCTCAACACCTTTAAAATAAATGTGCTTTCCGAAAAGCAAGGTAGGTAGCAGCAGCATAATCCTAAATTTATTTAAACCATGCACGAGGCATATGCTGAGCTTCCCGTCCGTTGGATCTGCATGCGGAGCCATCGGAAGACCGCCGCCTTCATAGGTATGTATCATATTGGACACCAGAAGAATTTTATGATAGGTGTTCTTTTTTATTCCATCCACAATAATTGTACCGTTTGCCGGCTTTATTGTAAGCAGCTGTTTAATCGTAATTGCAAAATATACAAATTTGCCTGCACCAAAACGGTTAAACTTTTTTTTCAGAGGGGAAGTGGACACCTCATAGCATACATTGGCATCGTATCCGATCCCGCTGGAGCATGCAAACTTTCTGGGAGCAATATTACTATCGGGAAATTCCATTCGTCCATGGTCTAAATATTGAAAACGGATCGGTGTCAATATACTTTCCAAAGCCTTAACCGGATTCCGGGATATTTTCAGGCTTCTGGCCAAATCATTACTGGAGCCGGAGGGAATATATCCTAATAAGACTTCCTTATAATTCGTAATTCCGTTAATTGCTTCATTCACGGTTCCATCACCGCCTACAATAATGATGTTTTTAATACCGGTGAATTTGCTGCAGATCTCTTTCGCAATTTCTGTTGCGTGTTTTTCATAGCGGGTAAAGGCTGCGGTGTAAGGAATCTCTCGTTTATCCAATTCCTGCTGCACCATCCGCCAATAGCGGATTCCTTTGCCGGAGCTTGATTTTGGGTTAATGATAAAATGATACATATCGTATTCACTCCCTTGCTACAAGAACCAGCCGCCAAATAGCCGCCAGGAAAGCCCGCTTTTGGAGGCTGTCCCTGAGAGTTATATGTAATAGCAAACATATATGATAAATCATAATATGAGCTAATTTCACACGAATAAGCTGGATGATTAGTGTTTGATACATCATTTAAATATTAAATGATTATAGTTTTCTTGTCAATCGTTAGTAGAAGAGAAAGCAAGAATTTCTACAAAAAAACTAATTTATATCCATTTTGTGTAAAAGCAAAACAGGCACAGAATTGTCCGTATCTCATAAAATATATAGAACAACAACACCTTACTGTTGCTCGTGAAAGAAGTGAAAGGAGAGAGTTATAAATGGATAGGCGAATGTATCGTGGAAATTATTACGGATCCGGCAATAGAAATGCATCTTCGTATAGACCAAACGATTGTGCCTGCAGAGACACAAAAGGTGGATATTCACAGGAAGATTACTGCGAAAAAAAGATGAATGACTGCGAGAAAAAGATGAATGACTGCGAGAGCGGCTTTGATAAGTATCCGCTTGGGATGTGCTATGTTCCTTGGCAATGTTTTGAGAATTTGTATGAAAATGAGTACCAGGCATTTGACTGTGGAACCATCTTCAAAGATCTGGATTTAGGTTTTCTGGGAAGGAGCTGTAAATAGAATGGATGTTATGAATAGAGATAAACTTTTTGCCTGCATTATGGCAACGAGCTTTGTCTTGGATGACCTGCGGCTGTTTTTAGATACACATCCAAGAGATCAAGAAGCTCTGGACTATTGGAGGAAGGTCGAAAAGGTTCGGAATGAAGCAGTGAAGGAATACACAAAGTGCTATGGACCGATTAACATGTACAATGTAAATGTAGAAGACAGATGGACCTGGGCTGAAGGGCCATGGCCATGGGAAGGAAGGTGCTAGTGTATGTGGAGTTATGAAAAAAGATTGCAATATCCGGTAAATATAACACAATGTAACCCGAAGCTGGCGCAGGTTATCATGAGCCAGTTCGGAGGACCCGACGGCGAATTGGCTGCTTCACAGCGTTATCTGTCGCAGCGCTATACGATGAGCAATCCTAAGGTTGCCGGACTTTTAACGGATATCGGCACGGAAGAAATGGCGCACATGGAGATTGTCTGTGCTATTGTTCATCAATTAACGAGAGATCTGACACCGCAGCAAATTGTTGACGGCGGGTTTGAGAGATATTATGTTGATCATACCCTGGGTTTATGGCCGCAGTCTGCCGGCGGAGTTCCATTTACCTCCACGTTCTTCCAGAGTAAAGGGGATCCCATTACCGACCTTGTTGAAGACATGGCTGCAGAACAGAAAGCCAGAACGACTTATGACAATATCCTTCGTCTGGTAAATGATCAGGAGGTTTGTGAACCGATTAAGTTCTTAAGGGTAAGAGAAATCGTTCATTTCCAGAGATTTGGGGAAGCATTAAGAATGATTCAGGATGATCTTGACTGCAGGAACTTCTATGCATTTAATCCATCCTTTAAATGTGATTTAGCAAAATAGCAGATAGCCCTGAAGTTCTGTAATTGCCTTCAGGGCTTAAAAAATAAAATTAGTGATTGACAAATGAGAACTAACGTATTATGATGGACTCATCAATAAGCGAAACCGTTGAGAAAGAAGAGTAGGCTTTAATTCGACATTACAGAGAGTCGCGGGGGTGGGATGCGATATGTAGGTTTTAGCTGAATGGGCTTTCGAGGGCAACCCGAACTTTATAGTAGGCGTTGACGGAAACCATAACCGTTATTTACATGGCATATATGTTAGTATATGAAAGAGTGGACTTAGTCAATTTGAGTGGTACCGCGGATTTTTATTCGTCTCAAGTATGTTATACTTGGGGCTTTTTTTATTGCAAAATTTTCAGAAAGTATCGACCAGAGTACGAATAAAAAAGCCACGAAAATTGAAGTTACCCAAACGGTGAATAGAAAACGGAAAACGCAGAAAAGAGGTTAAGTATGAGAAAGTTAGTATTCGGAGTGTTTGTTTTATCATTTGCAATCAGTATTCTGACCGCGTGCGGGACAAAGGAAGCAGATAGTGGCAGCGGTACAGGGAAGACGCAGGAAACACAGGGCACAGAAAATGTAAAAGCAGAGAGCAAGAAGAAGCAGGTAACGATTGGTATCGGACAGTTTGCGGAGCATGGTTCCTTAGATAACTGCAGGGAAGGATTTCTGGCAGGATTAGCAGAGGAAGGGTATGTAGAAGGAGAGAATCTCACGGTTTATGAGGAAAATGCGCTTGCGGACGGAAGCAATGCCAATCAAATTGCAAATAACTTCATTGCTAAGAAAGTCGATTTGATTGCCGCAATTGCCACTCCGATGGCACAAAGTGCTTTTGGCGCGGCAAAGGATACCAATATTCCGGTTATCTTTACCGCTGTAACGGATCCCGTGGCAGCCCAGCTGGCAAATGCGGACCGGACACCAAGCGGTAACGCAACCGGAACCAGTGATAAGCTTCCGGTAGAGCTGCAGCTGGAAATGATCCGTGCCATCCTGCCGGAGGCCAAGACCATCGGAATCATGTATAGCACCAGTGAACCCAATTCCATATCTGCAATAGAAGAATATAAGGAAGCGGCTCCCAGATACGGATTTGAGATTGTAGAAAGCGGAATCTCTACGATTGCAGATATTTCTCTGGCCACAGATAATTTACTGGAAAAAGTCGATTGCATGAATAATCTGACGGATAATACCGTAGTTAGTGCCTTGCCGGTTATTCTTTCGAAAGCAGCCAAGAAGAACATTCCAGTATTTGGAAGCGAAATTGAGCAGGTAAAGCTGGGATGTCTTGCCTCCATGGGACTGGATTATTATGCGCTTGGAATTCAAACCGGTAAAATGGCCGCACAGGTATTGGATGGTGAGAAATCGGCCGATGAAATCAGTTTTGAAGTAATTGAGGAGGCTGCATTTTACGGTAATACGGCAGTAGCTGAGAACCTGGGCATCCAGCTGCCGGAGGAGCTCGTTAAGGGTGCAAAGGAAATGTTTGATAAAATCGCAGAATAAGGGATTTTATTTATAATTGATTGAAGTGTCGTAAGTCATTTTAAGGTTTTGATAGGAATAGGACCTTATATATTCATTTGTCTGCCTTACCTGACTTGGACTGCAGTCAGCCGGTCTTAGCCAAACTGAATATATATGCGATCCTATTCATGCTCATGGTTTTTATGTGACTTATGACACTCAAATCAAATTTTATACCCATAAAGAAATGGAATGAGATGAATGACTTACGTGTCATTTGATTCGGAGGAGGAAAGCCTTCTCCCGCAAAATAAGGAGGATTTATAGCATGGATTTTAACAAGGTAAAAGAAGTCGTAGCAGAGCAATTAGGAGTAGAGGTAACAGAGCTTTCCGCGGAAACATCATTAAAGAAGGACCTGAATGCGGATTCTCTTGATCTTTTCCAGATTATTATGTCCTTGGAAGAGGTATTTGACATTGAAATTCCAACCGAGGATACGGAGAATATTGATACAATCGGTGATATTGAGAACTATCTGGAGAGCAGGAAGTAATCGGCAGGTATCCGGAAGGGGAATCCTCCTATCAATTATGGGAAGGGAACTCCCCCCGATTGCAGGGAGAATGGATTGCAAGGAGAAATGGATTATGAAGTCACGTATATGTGAGTTGCTGAAAATAGAATACCCTATTTTTCAAGGGGCTATGGCAAGAATATCGGATGCTTCTCTGGCAGCGGCAGTTTCGGAGGCCGGCGGTCTGGGTATTATTGCCGGAGCGAATGCTCCGATTGATTATCTGCGTACTGAAGTCCGGAAGGCGAAAGAGCTAACGAAGAAACCATTTGGACTCAATATCATGCTGCTTAGTCCCAACGCGGATGAGGCCGCACAGCTGGTCTGTGAGGAAGGTGTTAAGGTAGTTACCACCGGAGCAGGAACGCCCGGAAAATATATGGCAATGTGGAAAGAGCATGGGGTCAAGGTGATCCCTGTCATACCATCGGTTGCCATAGCAAAGCGAATGGTGCGAAGCGGTGCGGATGCGGTGGTTGCAGAAGGCACCGAAGCCGGCGGTCATGTCGGAGAGCTTACGACAATAGTGCTGGTTCCGCAGATTGCGGATGCGGTAGATGTTCCCGTTATTGCGGCCGGCGGGATCGCAGACGGAAGGGGAATCGCAGCGGCATTCATGCTGGGCGCGGAGGGAGTACAGTTAGGTACCCGTTTCTTAAGTGCATATGAGTGTAATGTTCATCCCAATTATAAGCAGAAAGTATTACATGCCAAGGATATTGATACTGTGGTGACTGGACGTTGTACCGGACATCCGGTAAGAATTCTTAAGAATAAGCTGGCAAGAAAATATATGGAGCTGGAAGCATGCAATGCTCCTCTGGAGGAAATGGAAAAGCTTGGTGCCGGTGCTTTGGCAAAGGCAGTCGTGGATGGCGATATGGATTACGGCAGCGTGATGGCCGGCCAGATTGCGGCATTGGTAAATAAGGAGCAGAGCTGCAGGGAGATGATTACCGAAATGTTTGAAGAAGCAGAGAAGCTGCTTACGAAAGAGTGGAGGTAAGCATGGATAAGACAGCATTTTTATTTGCCGGGCAGGGTGCCCAGTATATCGGAATGGGGAAAGAGCTCTATGAGAGGTATCCGGTATGCAGGCAGACCTTTGATGAGGCAAGTGAGAGCCTGCATATGGATTTGGCAGAATTGGTGTTTCGGGGGAGCAAAGAGCAGCTTGACCGAACGGAGAATACCCAGCCTTCAATCGTTGCCATGTCCATTGCAGCATACCGGGCGTTGTCGGAATACAGGATCATGCCGGCAGTCATGGCGGGATTAAGTCTTGGAGAATACAGCGCGCTTACGGCAAGCGGAGTATTTACCCTGTCCCAGGTCATCCCCCTGGTGCAAAAAAGGGGAAAATTTATGCAGGAAGCTGTTCCCCAGGGAATCGGCAAGATGACTGCAATTCTTGGATTATCTAAGGAGAAGGCAGAGGAAGCCTGCGAGGAAGCGAAAGCCTTCGGGATCGTAGAACCGGCGAATTTTAACTGCCCGGGGCAGATCGTGATCGGTGGTGAAAGAGATGCAGTGGATGCGGCAGGCAGACTGGCGAAGGAAAAGGGTGCTATAAAGACAGTGGATTTACCGGTGAGCGCACCCTTTCATACTTCCATGCTGCAGCCTGCTGCGGAAAAATTGAAGGAAGAACTGGATTCTATGCTTCTCGGGGAAATGAAAATTCCGGTTCTCTGCAATGTGAATGCAGAATATATCAGAGGTTCCGGCGAGGTTAAGGAGCTGCTTTATCAGCAGGTTATGAGCAGTGTACGCTGGGAACAGATCGTTCGGAAAATGATTAAGGACGGTGTTAAGAATTTCGTTGAGATAGGACCCGGAAGGACGTTGTCAGGATTTGTAAGAAAGATAGACCGCGGATTAGGGATTTATCATGTTGAGGATATTGCTTCTTTGGAAGCAACGGTCATGGCATTAAGCGAAGCCTGAATAGAAAGGAATAAATTATGCTGAAGGGGAAAATAGCGGTAGTAACCGGAGCCGGAAAAGGGATAGGAAGAGCCATTGCATTACAGCTTGCCAAAGCCGGTGCCAAGGTGGTGGTCAATTACCGTACCAGTACGGTGCAGGTGGAAGAACTGCTGGAAGAAATCCAGCGGGCCGGCGGCGAGGCAATTGCCGTACAGGCGGATATCAGTAAGGAAGAGGAAGCAAAGGGGCTTATCGATGTGGCAGTAGAGCAGTTTGGCAGGCTCGACATCCTGGTAAATAATGCGGGAATAACAAAGGATAACCTGCTGATGCGTCTTTCGGAAGCGGATTTTAACAGTGTGATCGATACGAATCTAAAGGGAACCTTTTTCTGCATGAAGCATGCGGCGAAGGTCATGCTAAAGCAAAGAACCGGCAAGATCATTAATATGTCCTCGGTTGTGGGCATTACCGGAAATGCCGGCCAGGCGAACTATGCGGCATCTAAGGCAGGAGTTATCGGCCTTACAAAGGCAGCCGCCAGAGAGCTGGCAAGCAGAGGAATCAATGTAAATGCAGTTGCTCCGGGATTTATTGAAACCGATATGACAGAGAGACTACCGGACAAAGTCAGGGAAGCCGGCATAGCCGGTATTCCATTTGGCAGATTTGGAGCACCGAAGGAGATTGCGGATGTGGTATGCTTCTTAGCTTCAGAGGAAGCAAGCTATATCACCGGTCAGGTAATACAGGTAGACGGCGGCATGGTAATGTAGCAGGAAGGAGGAAACCGGTTTATGAATCATAGAGTTGTGGTTACCGGAATGGGTGCAATTACACCGATCGGGAATAATGTTATCGAGTTCTTTACCAATGTAAAGGCGGGAGTATGCGGAATTGATTTTATCACCTCCTTTTCCACGGAGGGTTACTCTGCTAAGGTGGCTGCGGAGGTTAAACATTTTGATCCGAAAAATTATATGGATTTTAAAGAAGCAAAGAGAATGGAGCGCTTCTCCCAGTTTGCTTTAGCGGCGTCAAAGGAAGCAATCGAGGATTCTGAGATTGATCTGAATGAGGTGAACAGGGAACGTTTTGGTGTTATCGTAGGCTCCGGGATTGGCGGAATCGACAGTATTGAGAAAGAAGAGCAAAGACTGCTTGCGAAAGGACCGAAGAGGGTCAATCCCTTATTTATCCCGATGATCATTACCAATATGGCGGCGGGCAATATTGCGATCAAGTATGGTGCCAAGGGCGTATGCACCAATGTAGTTACCGCCTGTGCGACCGGCAGCCACTGCATCGGAGAAGCATTTCGAAGCATTAAGCATGGGTATTCCGATCTGATCCTGGCGGGAGGAACCGAAGGGTCCATAACACCGCTGGCAATCGCCGGATTTACCTCCTTAACGGCGCTTTCGGCAAGTGAGGATCCGGGCAGAGCCTCAATTCCTTTTGATAAGGAACGGGACGGATTTGTCATGGGGGAAGGAGCCGGAATTCTTTTGCTGGAGGAATATGAGCATGCCAGAGCCCGCGGAGCAAAAATCTATGCCGAGATCGTCGGCTACGGAGCTACTTCGGATGCCTATCATATTACTTCCCCTGCCCCGGATGGCGAAGGAGCCGCACGAGCGATGAAAACCGCGATGGAGGAAGCGGAGATTACACCGAAAGACATTTCCTATATCAATGCCCATGGGACCGGCACGCAGTTAAATGATAAATATGAGACGGCAGCCATGAAAGCTGTAATGGGCGAGGAGGCTTACCGGATTCCGGTCAGCTCGACAAAATCGATGATCGGACATTTACTCGGAGCTGCAGGAGCTGTGGAGGCAGTCATCTGTGTCAAAGCGATTACGGAAGGCTTTATTCCGGCAACCATTGGTTTATCCGTTCCGGATGAGGACTGTGACTTAGATTACGTTCCGGGAGTCGGAAGAGAGCAAAAGGTATCCTATGCAATGTCCAATTCCTTGGGATTTGGCGGGCACAATGCCACCTTAATCTTTAAAAACATGGAGGTGTCGTAGTGGAATATAAGGAAATTCTTGAACTAATAAAGGAAATGAACCGGAGTGATTTAACAAAGCTTGAGATTGAAGAGGAGAGCTTTCGGCTTTGCCTCGAGAAAGAGGCGGCAAAGCCGGCGGCAGAGATACCGGCAGGGTTACCGACAGGGGAGAAAAATGTATCTGCCCCGGTTTCTGCAGTGCAGGAACCGGCAATTACCGGGAATGCTCCTGCGGATTTTCAATTAGAGGAGGTTGCCGGCAACAAGGTCCTCTCGCCGATGGTCGGCACCTTTTATGCGGCGGCATCATCGGAAAAACCCCCTTTTGTCAAGGTCGGCGATCGGGTAAAAAAAGGGCAGACCCTATGTATCATAGAAGCAATGAAGTTGATGAATGAAATTGAAAGCGATTACGAAGGCGAAGTCGTGAAAATATTGGTTAATAATGAACAGATGGTGGAATTTGGACAGCCGCTATTTATTATTATATAGGAAATAAAACGTTACTGTTCACACCCCAATAAAGTATTTTGGAGCCTTATGTACCGCTACGTAATGAATCTTAAGCGAAAGCGTCTCCGATTCGGATACATTTGACGAAATCATAACATGGTAAACATGGTGGGTGTGAACAGTAACGTGAGCATTTATGCTTGTGGTATATTGATAAAATTAAAGTTGATATATTAGTCACATTGATGTATACTTTTATCTAGATAAGACGATACACCAAAAAGCAGGAGGAATTGCGATGGTTGAAGCAACGAGCTGTGGCGGTGTAGTGATTTTCAGAGGAAAGATTTTATTACTGTATAAAAATTATAAGAATAAGTATGAAGGGTGGGTGTTACCGAAAGGGACCGTTGAAGAAGGCGAGGAATATAAGGAGACTGCAATTCGGGAAGTTAAGGAAGAGACAGGAACGAATGCGTCTATTATTAAATATATTGGGAAAAGTCAATATTCCTTTAGCACACCACAGAATACAGTATTAAAGGATGTTCATTGGTATTTAATGATGTCTGATAGCTATTACAGTAAACCACAACGAGAAGAATATTTTATGGACTCCGGTTACTACAAATTTCATGAGGCATATCATATGCTGAAGTTCACGAATGAAAAACAGATTCTTGAACGCGCTTATAATGAATATATCGATTTGAAGAAGAGTAATCTATGGGGTAGTAAGAAATATTTTTAACAACAGCCAAGTAATAGGACTGTCCCGAACGAAAGGTAGGGACAGTCCTGAATTTTATTATACAAATACTTTCTATAACAGAGCTCTTACTATAAGCCAGAGAACCAAGAGCCAGATTACCACGATAGGAAGCGCATAGTACCACTTCTTTGGTTTTCCGCTTGCCCACAATCCCTTGGCTTCTTCTCGATAATGTTCAAAGATGTCTTGCGGAATAAACCGAACCGTTAGCGCGATTAGAGCAGGAAGTATGATGATATCATCAAGATAGCCGAGCACGGGAATGAAATCCGGTACGAGATCGATAGGCGATAATGCATAGGCAACTGTTACACAAGCAAATATCTTTGCTATTACTGGAGTATCTGTACTTTTTAAGCACAGATATAGAGCGGGAACATCTGTTTTAAGTTGTTTTGCTTTTTCTTTCAAATTCATAATCGGTTCCTCATCTTAAGCGAAGCTTAATGCGACATAGTTTCATTGTTCATCAATTTTAACCAGACGCTGATTATGTGTATGCTCATGCAGACGATGTGAGATGGACAGCACGGTTCGCCCTTTACACGCCCGCTCTAAGGCCTCTAAAACACGCCTTTCGGTTTCACTGTCCAAATTCGCCGTAATTTCATCCAGTAAAAGAATTTTTGGTTCTGCTGCCACCGCCCTTGCAATCGAAAGCAGCTGAAATTGTCCCTGGGAAAAAGACGCTTTTTCTGCCGGTGTGTCATAGCCTTGCTCCAATTCTAAAATGTTCTCATGCAGACCCACCAGCTTGGCAGCAGTCTCCACCTGTTGCCGATTGATAGAAGCGTCAAACAGAGAAATTTGCTCAGCCACCGTTCCGGAGACCAGGTGAAAGGACTGCTCCACATAGCCAAACAGTTTTCTCTTATTCGCATCCGGAATTTGGGTAGCATCTATGCCCTCCACAAGCACCCGTCCTTTTTGCGGGTAGTACAGACCAAGCAGCAAACGAAATACCGTGCTTTTTCCGGCGCCGGTTCTGCCAACAAGGGTGACCGCCTCACCGGCCTGTACCGAGAGGCACAAGTCCTGCAATACCGCTGTTTTATCATCATAACCAAAATCCACATGTTCACAACAAATGGTAGGATTGGCATTTGCGCAGATCGATTTGCCGCCTTCCGGCATCACGCGCTCTGTTTCCTGCAAAAACTCGTTGATGCGTTTCACACCTGCAACGGCAGATTGAATATTTTGAATCTCCATGCCGATGCTTTCCAGCGGTCCAAATACCTTGCCCACATAGGCGATGATGGCAACTGCGGTGCCAATAGATATACCAAAAAATTGCTGCATTCTGCCACCGGAAGCGGCAAAAATCATCATGAGTGCAATTACACAAGAGCTTACGAAGGTAACTATGGGTGAATAAATCGAATCATACAGATTGGACTGATTCGTAGCACGGTAGCTTTCCTCGATATAATCGTCATACTTCTGCTCCATATATTTTTGACGAAACAGTGTGTGAATGGTGCGGATATTGCGGATGGTCTCCGGAACATGGTTGTTGACCTTGCTGACGGCTACACGGTTTGCAAGCTGCGCTTTCAACATCTTCTTTTGAAACAGGCGCGTCATGGCAAACAACAAAGGTGTGATCAAAAGGATCAATATGCCAAGGCCCTTGCTTTTATAAAATATGACAGATAGGATACTCAGCACCTTGAAAGCATCCGCTGCCATGCTGACAATTCCATTCGTGAAAAGAGAATCCACCACATCCACATCATTGACAAAACGCGAGGTGATCTTTCCAGGCTCATATTGTGTAAAATACGCAGCTGGCAACCGTCTCAGCTTGGCGCAAAGCTCACTTCGCAGTCCGTGTGTCATTTTCTGACCAAAGACGGTAATCATAACGTTCTGACCGGACTCTAATAAGCCCGAAAGTGCCAGCAGTCCAAAGTAGGCAATTGGAAGTGTGAGTGATATCATCTGTTGCGCCGATAAATTGTTTACAATCCGCTCAAGAATCAGCGGTGGGAACAAAGCTACCACCACTGCAAGTGCGATTAGCACAGCAGTCAGAAGCGTCGTGCCTTTATAGCGTAAGATAGTTTTTTGCAAAACCTGCCGTAATCCGTTCTTATATTTCATCTGACGCACCCCCTGTCACCTGTGCACGATATAGCGCTGCATATGCACTGTTTTCCTGCATGAGTTTGGCATGTGTGGAGAAAGCACCTGTGCCTCCCTCCAAAAAAAGCACATGATCCAGTTTGGGAAACAGCTGTAGCCGATGGGAAAACAAGATCACAATACGATCTGTTGCCAATGTGTGCAGGTTTTCAAAAATCTCCCGCTCTGTCTTTTGATCTACCGCAGAAAATGGATCATCCAAAATCAAGATGTGCTGCGCATTATAACAGGTGCGTGCCAGCGCCAGTCGTGCCTGCTGCCCACCCGACAGGCGTATGCCGCCGCTGCCCACCGAGGTTTCGGCTCCCTGTGGCATTTGGGCAATTTCATTTGCCAAGCACACCGTCTGTAAGCTGGCAGCAATTTCACCAGGCTCGCCAAGGCGGATATTCTCCGAAATGCTCTCGCTCATCAGCTCCGGTTCATGTCCCATGTAAGACAGCAGCCGGCTGCGCTCATAGAGGCTTAGTGTATGTAATTCACGATTTCCCACCTGAATACTACCTTCATAGGGCAGTTCGCCAAGCAAGGCTTTGCTCAACATGGATTTTCCGCTGGCAACTGCACCTGTTATGCCGATGACCTCGCCGGGCTGTGCAGAAAAAGAAATATTGTGCAAAACCGATGGCCCGCTTTGCCAGCGCAGCGAAAGATTGGACACATTCAGTGCTGCAGGAGCTTCAAAGTCAATGTCAGATACGGTAGATGGCTCTATATACTCTTTCATGAGCGGCTGAATTCGCTCCCACGAAACTTGCGCCTTTTGTACCGCATTAAACAGCTTAGCTGCCTTAGACGACTTGAGCGCCATTTTGGTAAAGCAGGATAGGAAGGTGGTGAACGCCGCAATGTCCCAGTTGCAAAAGCCGGTGCCCAGCACATTTTTACCGCCCAAATATAGAATGAATACAACGCCGCACATGGAAATGATATGATAAAGTGGCTGCATGGTGTTCTCCCAAAAATTAGCTGCCACTGCGCGCTTTTCATAGTCCGTTAGATACGCCTCGTAGGCATGATCCCGGTTTTCTTCGCAGCCATATACGCGGTACGTTACTGTGCCGGATACACGATCCATCGTTGCGCTATTCAGTCGACCAGCGCTTTTTTTATAATCTGCATTATACTGTGCCACACGGTGTTTTAGCCGTCCGGCGATGAAATATGCAACCGGAGTAAATGCACAGGAAATCAGCGTCAAACGCCAGTCATAATAAAACAGCATGGTAAGGTAGGCAACCAGCACCACACCGGTATCAAATATTTCGGTGGTGAACTTTCGCATACCCTCTACGCAGGCATCCACATCCGATACGGCTTTCGTCATCACTGAGCCAATATCTTCGCGCTCCAACTCATTTTTGCTCATATTCACAAGGCTGTTATAAAGCATATGGCGCATATTGCGGCTAGTGTTATTTGCAAATTTTCGCACATAGAACCGCTTGATACAGCGCATCAGCTGCACCACAAGGATCACAACTAGATAGATTGCTGTAAGCGGCAGCATGGCTGTAAAGCCTTGCGTTCCACGCATAATATTAAATAAGCATTGTGTCAGCCGCCCTTCAAAATAGGGTCCTGCTATCATTCCAACATTATAAATAACCCCGGAAAGAGTAACCAGCGTTAGCGACCAAAACTCTAATTTAAAATAGGATAGAATGCGATCAGGATGAATCACCTTTTTGATTTCCTTTGATGAGTGGATCATTTTTCTCTGCTCCCTTCTAAAAAACGGTGGGTCAAGTTCGGGAAGTCAGCCTTACTTTCCTCCTTAGAACGAGTGTAAAGGATGTTTAAAAGTCGGCAAAATTCAGCATTATCCTGCGGTGAAAATGCTTCCTCTAAAAATTCATAGTAAAGTGTCTCGACCGATGCCTTTGAATTTTTCAATTGGTCGGCTTTTTCCGTGGCATAGAGTAATTGACTGCGCCCATCGGAAGGGTTCGCTTTTCGAACAAGATACCCTTTTGCTTCAAGATTCGCCGCACGGCGGGCAGCAGCACCCTTATCCAGAGCGAGAATATCTCGTATGGCAGCCTGTGTAATTCCGGGGTTTTTTCGCACGACATGAATGAAATCATATTCAGCAGTGCCGATCCCGTCAAGTTTCAGCATACGAGACGTAAATTTATTGACTTCACGTGCAATCTTAGTTATTTGACGTTTTGTATTATCCATATAAAAATAGCCTTTCAAAAAAAGATGTAGTATCAACTATTTATAATGATACTACATCTTTTTTTTCTTGTCAATCAATATAAGATATAGGAAAATTTATGACTTCAATAAATCTCTTCCTCTTATAATTATTCTTGACTGCTATTTTTTATAGTTAACTTATATTCACTTAATGACATACCAAAATGTTTCTTAAAAAGAGTATAGAAATAGTTATTTTTATTCAAACCAACATTCTCAATAATCGTATCTAAAGGTAAGGATGTGTTATTCAGATAATAAGCTAATTTTTCCATTCTTATTTCCATAATATATTGCGCTATCGATATATTTTTTACAGATTTAAAAATATGACCGATATAGTTAGGAGAGAGTCCTAGTTTTTCAGCGATAAAACTTAGGCATATGGCATTATTCGAATATTCTTTTTCAATGATCTCACAAATTGACTGGGTAATGATATTTTTATTCTGATTGTTTGAATTATTACGGGAATCATCTATTCTCTCACACATATTTTTAATAGAATGTTTCATTAATATATCGATATCACTTGAAATCTCTGCTGTTTGTAAATCGGCCATAAAATTTTTTAATATTATAGTAATCTCTTCTTTAAGATTTGAATATTTAAGTACAATCGAAGTATAAACATTGTACATCAAATGAATTAAAGAAAACATTACTTCATTATAATTATAAGTAAAAAGCTGTTTTGAAATTTCTCCATATATTTTTATTGCTGCATCGTATTTCGCATCCAAAATTTTATTAATTAGCGTTTCTTCTTTATTAATAGGAATTTGAAAATCATCGGTATCCATTTCATCTACCATATAGGGTGATATTAAACATTTATGCCCATATTTTAGCTTTAATAAAATAGAATTGAACCAAATCACGCATGCTGCGCGAAAGCCCTTCCAAGTTTTTTGGCTGTGC
>ENA-UOOK01003287-UOOK01003287.1-fermentation-metagenome-genome-assembly--contig:-NODE-3287-length-18546-cov-9.064085_pt1 | contig 18546 bp, 18 predicted proteins | sample MGYA00245777_ERZ724023 | MGnify/ENA primary metagenome ERZ724023 (study PRJEB28704, sample SAMN03018312) | fermentation metagenome | biome: anthropogenic terrestrial biome; feature: soil; material...
CTGGAACGCACCCCCAAGAAGGATAGCCCTAAAATACTGTGGGAAAGTTGAGTTAATATAGTTAAATCAAATATGCAAAGTGAGGAGAGAATAGATAAATGAAAAAATTAATGCTTGGCAACGAGGCGATTGCGCGTGGTGCATACGAGGCAGGAGTCACAGTTGCATCTGCGTATCCCGGTACACCAAGTACGGAAATTACTGAAAAAATTGCAGAATATGATGAAATATATTCTGAGTGGGCACCAAATGAAAAGGTGGCTCTTGAGGTTGCTATTGGTGCTTCTTATGCCGGTGCACGTTCGGTGTGCTCAATGAAGCATGTCGGGCTTAATGTTGCTGCCGATCCTTTGTTTACTGTTTCATATACTGGAGTAAATGGTGGGCTTGTTATATGTGTTGCTGACGATCCGGGAATGCATAGCTCCCAGAATGAGCAGGATAGCCGTCATTATGCCAAAGCATCAAAAGTTCCGATGCTTGAGCCTTCCGACAGCAGTGAATGTAAAGAATATTTCAAAAAAGCTCTTGAGCTTAGTGAAGAATTTGACACACCGGTTTTTATCAGATTAACCACACGAATTTCTCATTCCCAAAGCCTTGTGGAGCTTGAAGACAGAGTTAATGTGCCGCTAAAGCCCTATAATAAGGATGCCAACAAATATGTTATGATGCCTGGGATGGCAAAAAAGCGTCATGTTATAGTAGAAGATAGAATGAATAGGCTTGCGGAGTTAGCTGATAAGACAAGCCTCAACAGTATAACTTGGGGCAGCAAAGATGTTGGTATTATCACCAGTGGAATTTCATATCAATATGCAAAAGAAGTTTTTAAAGATGCTTCCTTTTTAAAGCTTGGTATGGTTTATCCACTACCTGAAAAATTAATAACAGAATTTACATCAAAGGTGAAAACTCTTTATGTGATTGAAGAGCTGGATCCGTTTGTCGAAAGCTATATAAAGGAGAAGGGCATTTCATGCACAGGGAAAGAAAAGCTACCTGTTACCGGTGAATACAGTGCTAACCTATTACGGGAAAAGCTTCTTGGAATAAAGGAAGAAATATATAACAATCTTAATGAGAATGTTCCCGTAAGGTCTCCGGTGCTTTGCCCTGGTTGCCCTCATCGTGGGGTGTTTTATGTATTAAAGAAAAATAAGCTCACCGTGTCCGGTGACATTGGATGTTATACACTTGGAACACTAGCCCCGTTGGAAGCTGTGGATACATGCGTTTGCATGGGAGCCAGCATTGGAGTGGCGCATGGTATGGAAAAGGCTAGAGGGAATGATTCTGCCAGAAAAACAGTTGCCGTTATAGGAGACTCCACATTTATCCATTCGGGAATTACAGGTCTCATTGATATTGTGTATAATAAAGGAACATCAACGGTTATTATTTTGGATAATTCCATAACAGGCATGACCGGGCACCAGGATAATCCCACCACAGGCTTTACAATCAAAGGAGAGCCTACGCGTCAGGTCGATTTGGTTAAGCTTTGTCAGGCTGTTGGCATAGATAGGGTTAGGGTTTGCGATCCTTTTGAGCTTGATGAGTTCAATAAGGTGCTGAAGGAAGAAATTGCTGCAGAAGAGCCTTCTGTTATAATAGCTCAAAGGCCGTGTGCTTTGTTAAAATCAGTGAAGTATACAGGTCTAGTGCATGTGAATGAGGAAAAATGCAAAAACTGTAAGGCGTGCATGGGTTTAGGTTGTCCTGCAATTGTGGACACAGGAAATGGAATTATAATTAATGATGCTTTATGTGTCGGCTGTGATCTGTGTATGAAGGTCTGTAAATTTGGAGCAATGGAGAAAGCAGGTGACAATAATGCGTAATATAGCTATAATGATTGCAGGTGTAGGGGGTCAAGGCACTTTGCTTACAAGCAGGGTTCTTGGGGCTGCAGCACTTAAAGCTGGGTATGATGTTAAGATGTCGGAAGTTCACGGCATGTCACAACGTGGTGGCAGTGTTATAACCTATGTCAAAATTGGCAGTGATGTAAAATCACCTATTATTGAAAAGGGTGAAGCAGATATTCTATTGTGCTTTGAAAAGCTGGAAGCGTTGCGCTGGCTTGATTATGCAAAAAAAGATGGTGCGATTATAATAAATGATCAGAAAATTGATCCGATGCCCGTTATTATTGGCAAAGCAACATATCCGGACAATATAATAAAAAACATAACATCAAGATTCAAAAATGTCTGTGCAATTGATGCATTGGAAACAGCAAAAAAGCTTGGGAATTTAAAAGTTCTTAATATCGTTATGGTAGGGTTAATGGCAAAAAGCACGGACATACCTGAGGAAACATGGCGTGAAGCAATAAGGGAAACGGTTAAGGAGAAATTTATAGACATAAACCTGAAAGCATTTGATGAAGGATATAGAATTGCCGGTTGTATGTTGGATTTAAGTAAGTGAGTTTATGGACATAAACAGCTGGTTGTACTTTATATGCAATGTCTTTAAAACTAGTATTTTCATTACAGTGAATGTTGAAATAGATAATGCATGATTATCTACCATAACATCCAAATTGAAATTACAAGAGTTAATAACATTTCATAAAGATTTAAGTAAGTGATTGGGGGACAAAAATGGGTATTTGGAATAAAGAATGCGAATGTATGGAAAGAGAAAAGCTTTTAAAGCTGCAAGGCGAGCGCTTGTGTAATACTGTTCGAAAGATATATAGTAACGTTCCATACTATAGGCGAAAAATGGTTGAAAAAGGGGTAGAGCCCGGAGATATAAACTCTGTTGATGATCTTAAAAAGCTCCCTTTCACATACAAGCAGGATTTAAGAGATACCTATCCATATGGTCTTTTCGCAGTTCCGATGGACCAGGTAGTCCGCATTCACGCCTCAACCGGTACAACGGGGAAAAGAACTGTTGTAGGCTATACAGCTAAGGATATAGACATGTGGGCTGAGCTCATAGCACGCAGCCTCACATCCGCCGGAGCAGACAAATCTTCATTTGTTCATGTGGCATACGGTTATGGCTTATTTACCGGTGGGCTTGGTGTTCATTATGGGGCTGAAAAGATAGGCGCAACAGTAATACCCGTATCAGGTGGTAACACGAAAAGACAAATTGAGATAATGAAGGATTTTGGTTCAACTATTTTAACATGCACGCCATCATATGCTTTGTATCTTGCTGAAACAATGATAGAAATGGGCATTGACCCCAAAAGAGATTTACAGCTAAAATCAGGCGTATTTGGCGCAGAACCCTGGACTCAAGAAATGCGGAAAGAAATTGAAGAACGAATGGGCATCATGGCAATTGACATTTACGGGCTTTCAGAAATTGTCGGACCAGGTGTTGCCATTGAATGTGAGCATCAAGATGGTATGCATATTCAAGAGGATCATTTTATTGTTGAAATCATAGATCCGGAAACAGAAGAGCCATTACCGGCAGGTTCTGAAGGTGAATTGGTGTTCACGTGCATAACAAAAGAAGCACTTCCGCTTATACGCTACCGCACCCGCGATATATGCAGGGTAAATGATACCAAATGTGCTTGTGGCAGAACCCAGACCCGCATGGGTAAGGTAACAGGTCGCAGCGATGATATGCTTATCATTCGCGGTGTTAACGTATTCCCATCCCAGATTGAAAGCGTTCTTCTTGAGTTAGGTCTTGCATCCCCGTATTACCAATTGGTGGTCGAAAGGGTAGGAACGCTTGACAACCTTGAGGTTCAAGTTGAAATGACAACGGATATGTTCTCCGACCAGGTGCGTCAGATTGAAAAAGCAGAACAACGAATAAGAGGAAGCATTGAAAGCACATTAGGCTTGTCCTGCAAAGTTCGCCTCATGGAGCCAAAAAGCATCGAACGAAGCGAAGGAAAGGCAAAAAGGGTTATAGATAAAAGGCAAACACCAGCTAAATGACTCAACTTTCTCACATTCACTTGTGAGTTATAGTTTTGAGATGCGGGTACCAACATTCCGAGGTGTGATATCACACCTCCATCGGTAACCTGCTGTGCGGGTACGCATCCAAAACACTGTGGTAAAGTCGAGTTATTAGGTAGAATTTTTTTCATCTCAATTTTCAATATCAAAATTGAATATTAATCTTAAAAATTTAAAATTGTCAGTAATATAACGAAATAAAGAAAAACAAATATACCCTAAAGCTGTTCCAAGCGTATTAAGTATAATATCATCCACACTAAATATTTTATACCGTGCACCAATAATAAGGCCAATAGTGACCTGTAGAATCTCAATGCAAGAGGAAGCAAAAAACCCATAAAATGTTATCATTATAAACGAGAAATGTTTTCTTCTGGCCAATGAAAATAAAAAGCCAAAGGGCATGAACATTAATATGTTACCGGCAATATTTCTTGTAATTGTATGAATATTACGCATCTTAATCATTCCCATTATATCATGAAAAGGTATATAAACATTTTGAATGTATTTTGTATCTTTTAAAAATTGTATTGCTTCTTTTTGGATCGGCAATGGGAAAAAAGCAACAGATAGAACACATCCGATATAAACATAAAACAAGCAAGATACTATTATATGAAAATTATTCTTTTTCTTGTTTATGTTAATAATAATATATGCAATAATATAAATAGCCATGAAAATCCATAAAATAAAAGAATTCAGCATTTTGTTTCCTTTCTTGTGAGGAGTTGCTGTTAAGCAACTCCTCACAGAGATATATAATTATGTTGTAGCATGGCAGCATGGATTGCCAGTGACTGTATTTCTTTAAGTTGAATATTTCTTATGATAGACGTCCGTCAGCAAGACACAAAATCCTATCGCATTGACGCACTACATCCTTATCGTGAGTTACCAATATAATTGTTTTCCCGTTATTATTCAATTCTCTCAATAACTTCAATATTATATCTCTGTTTTTTGAATCTAATGAACCAGTGGGTTCGTCCGCTAAAACAATTTTACACGGCTTCAACATAATTCTAGCCACAGCTACCCGCTGTTGTTCTCCACCGCTTAATTCATATATTCGATATTTTTCAAACCCATTTAACCCCACACGTTCTAAGCAGTTTGACATCATTGTAAGTTTTTCTTTATATGTCCCTTTTACATATTTTAATGCAAGATTCAAATTATATTGAACTGTTTCATCATCAATCAATGCGAAATTTTGAAATAGGTAATTGATTTTTTCACGTATAATTTTGTTTGCCTTAAAACTATTGGGTAATATATTGGTATCGGCATCAATAGTCAACTCGCCGCTGTCAAAATTCTCAATTAACCCAATAATATTTAGCAAAGTGCTTTTACCGGAACCGCTTATACCCATGATCGCAATATACTCACCTTCTTTAATTGATAAATCCATCTCATTTAATATCAATCTGCTACCATATTTTTTTGTTAACTTTTTTACCTCTATTAACATCATTGGAACCCGCCTTTCGTCACATTTAGCACTTTCAATTTTTCTGTCTTTCGTAATGCAAGAATAGAAATAGCATACTCCAATAAAAAAAATATACTTACGACAAGAACAGAAAAAGCACTTCTTAATATCAACATAAAAATAAACAAAACAATTAGCCAATGTAGTGATATTAAGATGAAGTAACCTCTATATTTATCAACTGTTTTATAGCCATGAAATTTTTGTATTGCTAGTCTTAGCCTATGCTGATTGAAGTAGTTTAATATATTCTGTAAAATGATTAGAAAAAGAATTGCAAAAACCACCACTATTATTGCACTACTATAGAATATTTTCATCCTAAACTCATGTATCTGGTCATCAACCATGGTATAAAGGTTAGTAACAGAAAATAGGAAGGAATTCGGATCATAATAATTTGCAAGAACAGATTTTATTTGTTCTATTCCTTTTTGAGTACCGTCAAATTTTATTTTAACAGGCATACTGCTGGTCATAAGAAAATGGGTATAATCGAATAAATCGCCGTTGGATTCTGTTATCACCCTGATGATTGGATCTATTACCACATTATTCTGCTCTGGTTTTATATCCAGTTTATATGAAAACATTTTTTGATCTGTTTGTATCCATATTATTTTTATTTTCTGGTCAGTTACAATAGATGGTTCTTTATAAGCTGGTAATTCGTGTGGATCGGTTATCTCTTCTTGCGTATGATCGGAATGTACCCCACGTGAGTTTTTCTGAGATTCATGATAGTTTATTATTTCCGTTATGTGTTTTTTGTATACTTCGGGCACTAGGAGAATGTATTCTGTTTCATTTTCATCTATATATATTCTTTCTCCATCAGTACCAAACACTATATTTTCCTTCAGATAATTTGGGTTTACCTCAGCATAATTCTCATTTACTTTCTTATTTAAATAACTTCTATCGGGTGCAATATGGTATTGCATAAAATTGGCAAGGAGAGCACCCCTTTCATTAAAATAGAAATATAATTCTTTATCTTTGTATCTATTTTCCTTGGAAAAAGCATTATATTCAATTTCTCTTCTAACCCTGATATATGGGATAACCGCATAGCCCTCTGTTTTTTCCCAGTTCTCAAACGAATATGCATATTCGTTTTTTATTGATTGATGCTGCCCATATAAATCAGTAATAATAAATAGGATAATAATTGAGAGAACTACCTTAATTGCAGAGTTAATTAGGGTAATTGTTTTTACGGGATTTTTATTTTTAATCATACTGGATATGCTAATTTTTCTTATTGTTATAAACGGTATTGATAATAATATTATTGATAATAAAACTAACAGACCATAAACAATAAACAATTTTAATACGAAAAAAATCAGATAAATATTCAATACGTTGAACTTTATGATGACGAGAATAATTGTAGTCAAAACCATCGAAATCAATTGTGTTAATATTAACGGGGAAATAGACTTCTTCCATATAGATATGTTACTGTAACCAAGCATTTTTTCAATTCCAATTTTTTTATAAGAATTCAATATATCGTAATATGTAAACAGCATACATATAATATACAATGCAGATAATCCGGCAAGAATAATTAAATCATAATAGTTGTTTTTATCATTAATAAAGGTGTTGTCTGCTTTATTAATTGTATAACCATATTCTTTTATTACTTCCACCAAACCTTCATAGAAAGTTTCCTTGTCACAACCTTTACAGGCACTGATGTAAAGGTATTTGTCAAATATATTAGTATCGGGTTCATTCATTTTATTCCGCAAAGTATGTATTTCAATTTCATGATCACCTGCAAAGTCTGCTATTCTCCCTATTTGATCAGCTTCATTTGTTTTTTTGGTAGATAAGAATTTTTCAGATTCATTTTCAACTAAACTAAAATAACGACCGGAAACAAGCTTTATATGATTAAAAAAAGTTTCTTCAGTAAAATAAGTGTAAATCTTTGTAATGGTTTTACCAGATTGACTTGATGTGTAATGCGAGTATATACTTCCATTGTTTGTGTCCAAATAGTCCTTTAGTATGTTGTAAGCCTGCTCCTGTTCCTGATATTTAACAGATAACAAAACCTTAACTGTATTCTCCTTGTTATACATGTTTATGAGATTATCATATTCTTTAAGATTATCTTTTTCAAACATACTGACAAAGAATAAGGTTGTTGCAATGGTAAAAAAAATACCTACTATAAAAGTACCCTTCTTCAACAAATTCCCTCCCTACTAATTGGTCGCTCAAGCAGCGCAAACATTGCACTGCTTGAGCAGTGAATCTTATTTACTAATGTGAGTAATAGGCTTCCGTAGACCAATATAACGGCTTATATAACGTGTCTGCTAGTGCCCACTCGCCTCCGGCTGCTTGAGCATTTGCAACATCTTCCCAAAAAGGATCAAAATAAATCCTTGCTGTTGCATTGTGGGTTTCCACGGGACAATAGAAGTACGAAAAACATTTCTTGGTAGTAGATTGTGTTCTTGTACCATAGTCCCAAGCATCATCATCGTGCATAAAAGCATAAACATAGGTGAAAGCTAATGTAGTTAGCAGAACCATTACTACTAAAGCACTTACCAGTTTCCTATGATTGGTTTTCATAAATCATCACCTCCTTGACACAAATCTCCAATCCATACAAAAAGGAATATATTTTTATCCATGGTAACCTCTTTGAGGAATTGCATGTTTATGGTGAAAGGTTAAGCAATGTGCTCTTTCGCGAACCGAACACCCTGCCGAACCTTTTTCCATTCTAAATTTTAATTTCCATACAGTTTGTCCAAATCCTCGATTTGCCAAAGAAGACTGGAGCATTTTACCTTTCAGTATATAAGATACATAAAGAACTAAAAACGTTGCAATATATCTAAAAATAAATTTAAAAATATTTTGAAAAAGTATGCAACCTTTTGCGTGCTTTATGTATCTTACATATATTGAGGATATTTTTTATTATGAAAGGGGTAGTCTATATGAAAAAATTGTTTAAATTGGCAGTCGTCATTCTTTCGTTATTAGTATTTTTGCAGGTAACAGCTCTCGCTGACGAAAGCGTAAAACGTCCACCAAAACCAACAGAAGGGATTGAGTCATCCAATCCAAATCATGGTAGCAGTACAGATATTGATGCCATTTACCATCAAAAATCAGGCAGTTTGTATTGTAACTATGAATGCTCTATAGACAAAACAGGAAGTGATTTATATCTTGAAGGTTTAACCATGTCTTTATATATTTCAGATCAGGTGGGTATTACGCTATACCTCCAAAAATGGGAGGGTTCTCAATGGATTGACATTCAAAACTGGTCATTTACGAAATATAATGCAAAAACTATAATAGATGGGCAACGTGTTAATTACCAGTCTGAAAACTATTATAGAACCAGAGCGGTTCATAATATTAAACTAGGTACACAATCCGAGACCCAAAATTCAATATCATCCTACATTTATGTTGATTAGAAACAAAAGGTGTAATTTGGTGCAATAAAAAAAGAGTGTAAATTACTTTACACTAAGTCAAATAGTGAGGGGATGGAAAAATGAGAAGAACAAAGAAATATGTTGATGTACTCCTGATTTTTGCAACGACTATTGCTGCATTTTTTTTATGCTACCATATACTTGACGATATTTTCCTACCACAATACATTACCGAATATGGTAGAATTGCATTTAGGTTGTTTGTATCATACATGATGTATGTTTGCATCAAATGGGCATACAACAAAATGATTACTTTTCAAAATTTAAAAGTAATTTATGTTTTATATTTTGTTTTGTTGATTTCACTATCACTTTCAAGGCTACCGTATAGTCTAAATGTTTACAATATTAATCTTATAATTGGTTATTTCGAAGATAGCTCGAAGCTTATTCTATTCGCAAATTTATTTATGTATATTCCAGTTGGATTATTTCTGAGAAAATTTTTTCCAATGAAAGCAATACACGCTATGTTGCTTTTTGCATGTTATATTTTAGTTATAGAAGCTCTCCAATATGTGCTTAGGGTGGGGTATTTTGATATCAATGATATAATACTGAATTTAGTGAGCTTTACAATTGGATTGTTAGCTTTTCCGTATATAAAGGTAAAAATTGCATCATTAGAGACGCTTGTAACAAGAGAGAAACGTCCAGAAGAATAAACTTGTCATTGACATTGACATGAGCATTAGTTGAACGAAGCGAAGGGTGTTCCTTTGTACACCCTACCTCAACGAATTTGCGATTTTTATAATATCATCTCTGGTTATACTGCCACTGATACTATACCAGATATTATCGCTATCCCAAAACAATCCATAAAGTTCATGTTCATGTTCGTAGCGTAGAAGTGTATATTCTATACCATTCGTGGAAAATCGCTCAATTTTATTAGCGTTTTCTGTATTTATGCTTATAGTAACATCCGCATATATTGGATAGCTTTGCTGTAATATATCAAAACACTTATTTTCATTGTTTTCGGAATTTAAATAAAGGAAGGTAACTGTTTCTCTTTTTTCATATTTATTTAACACATCAACACTATCCAAAATGAACCCTTGAGGAACATATTCCGGTAAGGATAATCTGAAATGAATAGCTTTCTGTGCCTCTCCTATTCTTGGGTCTTCAATATCCCTGCCAAAAAGAAAATCTGAAGTATCTTCGTCAACATCTACTACTTTCTTATAGATTTTGATAGTATCATCATTTATAACCACTAAGCTTCTTATGATTTTATTTGCGTATGACAATACTGAAACATGTAAATGAAGCAATAATGCTGCAAGTAAAATGATATAAGCACATGCTACAATGGTTGGTCGCAAAACTGTGATTAAGTGTTTTCTTCTGGTTTTCTTTCGTTCTGTTCGTAGCTGGTTTTTTATATTCTCCCAGATTTCTTCTTTTGGTGGACATGATATTTCATCCATCATTTCATTTACTATTTCTTTAATAAAAGAATCTAAATCCTTTTCTTTACTCATTATCATTTACTCCTTCAATCAACAAATCTCTTCATTTTTTCTGCTATTTTTTTCTTCGCTCTATGTATTGTTGACTTAACCGTACCTTCTTTCATAATCATACATTTGGCTATTTCCTTAATAGATAATCCGGCATAAAATCGCATGATGATTATTTGCCCTGTTTCAATATCTAATTCGCGAATATATTGTTTTAGCTTTTGCCGTATTTCATTATTCTCGTATATTCTTTCTGGAACGTTAAAGTCAACCAACTCTGGAATATAACTTTTTAAGTTCCCCTCGTCATCATATATAGGTATATTGTTCTGTTTGTATGTTATTCTTTGTTTTAACATTCTTTTGCACACATTTGCAGCAATGGCAATTACCCAATATCCGAACCTACTTTTATCCTCTAATGTGTCCAATTTTAAAAATGCCCTTATAAATGTTTCCTGCGTTGCATCTTTAGCCAATTCAACATCAGAAAGGATAAAAAAGGCTTTTTTATAAACCCTATTGTAATTTTCAGCAAAAAGTGTTTCAGTGGTATCATCATAGCCTCTTTTGATATCATCATTAAAAAACGGGATTAGCATATTTACCTCTTTCATATGTATATAGATACATCCAACGTGAAAAACGTTGCACTATTTTATAAATTTTTCAGCAAAAAATTTTTACTTTTAATTTGTAAATAAGTGTTCCATAGTGTAATTGTTGTTATAACAATAAAGAAAAGTGTCCGTAGTCATTGCTACATGATTATATTATATTTGGTAAGAATTATCTATATGTTTTGCATAAACAGTCACTTTTTATGTTTAAAAGATTAGTTTGCAAACAAAGAATGATTCATCGAAAAAGCTCGAGTTTCAGTTAGTTATGCAAAAGTCATTATTCACTTTGTCATGCAAAAAATATTAGATAATGCTTTACTCGCATTTAAAAAAGTAATCAAATAATAACATAAAATGTCTATCGTGATATATAGGTCGGTAATTTAAATCAATGATGCTTTTCTATCTTATAGGGGCTGCAGAGGTAAAGGATACAGAATCGCTAGAGAGATTTTATTTAAGGAAAATTACGATAGAATATCTAAAAAGATCCTGTTAAATGCGAAAGTGGCTAAAGATTCAGCACAAGAGATGCTTTTTAGAGCGGTTTCAAAAATTGATACATTTAAACAAGAAAAAAGTTATATGTTTCTCGAAAAATATTTTTTGGAAAATTGCAACCTTTTCGACACTTCTGGTATCTAATATAGTAGAAGGAAAAAATCAATCTCGTAACAATCAAATGGAGGTGGACATGCCATGGTATATATAAGATCGCCAGATATACTTATTGGGTTTACAAAAAAATAAAAGGCTCTCATATATCTCTACTTCTGTTTGTATGAAAAATCAATATAAAATTTCAGGAGGTCGGTTTATATGAAGTCTATTATACGTAACAAAAAGGCAAACGGATTTAGAAGACTGTCTTGCATAATGTTAAGCATCATTATAATGTTTATTTGCATATTCCCGGTTAGTGCAGTAGCGGAAAAAGAAAGTCCTGATAATATTGATACCGTTGCCATAAAGAAGGATTTAGCTGCGAAACACGCTTCCGAATATAAAATAATGTCGGAAAATGAAAAACAAGATCACATCAAGAAAGTTGACAGAAAACTACTAGAGCTGAGTGCAGGTGATTTTTCACAAGAGTATATAGACAAAGAAATGAATAAATTGAGAGTGTATAGGTTGGATATTCCTCAGGAGGAAAACAATAATTCAATAACTCCAATGGTATCATTTCCTAACGACATTGAGTTTTCTACTCCAAGAATTTATTATGATGCAGCAACAGATAATTGGGTAGTCGTTTCAGGAGGCTGGTGGAAGAATGATGAATGGATAGGAGATGGTCCGGATTATAGAGGTAAAGATGCATTTTCTATATCGATTATACCTGATCATGGCGTTACTTATGAGGCAACTATGATCCATACTGAGGGATATCTTTCGGATGGCCAATATTGGAATATGTCAATGGATTACCCTATTCCTTGCGACTATCAGTATGGTGTAATTTACAAATACGATGACCCAGCAGTTTCATACTGGCATAATGCAGACTATTATACAGGTTACTCATGGAAGCATTTCAGTTCACTGCTAAGATATACCAACGAATTTTCCAGTTATCATGGACGAGTAACAACTCATTACAGTCATACATTTAAAGGTGTGGAAATAGAAACAATTTCAGTATCTGAAAGCGGATTTAGTGTTAGTTTTAGTTCATCAGATGGAGATTGGGATGCTCAAATCAATTATGAGAAAAGATTTTAATGAGTAGCATTACCAATATGTATGGATCGAACTATCTCTATATAAAATTATAAGGAAGCGGTTAATATCTTATAAATTAGTGGATATTAATCGCTTTCCCAGCAAATAAATTTGGGGAGGGAGTAAATTGGATTCTGTAGACATATATAGAAACACTATACAAAATTTTATACCGAGTAATCATATTATATATTTAATTATTGCATTAGCTTTGTTAACAATACATATTATCATAATGGTCTGGGGATTTATTCTATTTGTTAGAATTGCAAAAAGGGCAATTAAAGTATTAGAAATATATTTACACGAAAAGCAAAACAGTAAAAATAATACATAATACTTTTTAAGATCAATGCCAAATCATCTAGCCGTGTTCATAGTATGTTCCTTATTTCCAATATCCAAAGTATATCAAAGCTCTGATGGTATAACGACTATCGGAGATTTATCGGCTTAGTTATATTACACGCATTAAGGGAGGTTACCAAATTGATTAGTGTATTAGAAGCAAAGAATATCAGTAAAAATTACTACTCTGGCAGATATCAGATTGAGGCTTTAAAAAAAGTAAGTTTAAGCGTTAGCAAGGGTAGCGTTGTTGTCATTGCCGGTAAAAGTGGCTCAGGGAAAAGCACGTTGCTTAATGTACTCGGTGGACTTGTAAAGCCGGATAAGGGGCAAGTTTATATAGAAAAACAATCTCTTTATGAAATAAACGAATCCAACAGAACATGGTTACGAAGTAAAAAAATCGGGTTTATTTTCCAAAACTTTAACCTGATTAACGAGCTTTCAATTATTAATAATATTCGTCTACCGTTTGACATTGCCGGATTACCTTATGATAGGCATGCGGAAAAAGAAATTTTCAGTATGCTTGACATCAATGACCGGTTGCTTTTTTACCCAGAACAGCTTTCTGGTGGTGAGCGTCAACGCACTGCCATTGCCCGTGCTCTGTTGATGAGACCGGCTATAATTCTTGCAGATGAACCTACTGGAAATATAGATTTAGAATCAGGTAGAAATTTTATGAATTTTGTTGAGCGTACTAATCGTGAACATAATCAAACTTTTATAATTGTAACACATGATCTAGAGTGGCTTAAAATTGCGCATAGTATTTATAAAATAAGCGATGGTATTTTGTCAATAGGGGAATCAGGTGATGCATATGCATAGGACTATAATAATTATACGTGTTGCTTTTAAAAGCATATTAAGAAAGAATCAAGGAAATATATCATTTTTGTTATGTACCATATTATTGATGTTTATACCAACTGTATTTTTTAATACAGCGCAAAGTGTATTGGATCAAGTAGAAAGAACACATAGGATTGTTTTTGGAAACTTTACAGATATATATTATGATACTGCAAATTCAGACAATTATTCACTTGATTTTTCAGACAATCAGTTAATGGGATTATTGCCCGATTTTCATTTTGAACGCTTTGGACTTTTTTTTACGGTTTATAAACAAGAACTGAATGACTATAAAATGATGAATGTAGGTTATGCCGATGATGAAGCGTTATCTCTTGCCGAAGTAATAATTCTCGAAGGTAATCTACCAAAATACAACAATGAAATTGCACTCACACAGGGCATTACCACATCGTTTGGTAAAAAAAAAATAGGTGAACAAATTGAAATTGCAGAATCAACCTACGTCATTTCGGGAATAATACAAGACTTTGGACATCTATGGCCAAGAGGAGAATTGCAAATTAAAAACAAGATAGATCCTGTAAATGTCTTTGTTTCATATCAGGAAGCTAACCGTATTTTACAGAAAACAGGAGAACCACCCACACGGCAAATATTAATTCAGAGACAATTGGGAATCTCTAATTCATTTGAAAACAATTCTTTTTTTCTTAGAAATGTGAATAATTCTTTAGAAAATAAAAAGAAATTTAATGTACCATACGAATTTCGTGTGTTACTATATGTTACTTCAATTATCATTATTTTTATAGTTTTATCTCTCAACCGCCGATGTTTAGCTGAACGAATAAAAAATTATAACTTGTTAGGGCTTATAAAATCAGAAATTATTTTTCTTGTTCGCCTCGAGTTAATTTTTCTAAGTATATTAGGACTTCTTATCGGGTCAGCATTCGGTTACGGAGCAGCATTCTGCGCATTAAAATTGCTTTCTTTGCATATCGGAGAGGGCTTTCCTATAGTTAAGGACATATCTCCTTTTATATTACTGTTTATCGTAATGTTTATTGGAATATGTATATTAGTATTATTTTTTAGCTGCCATATAGTAAATGGAGCATTGACCGACATAAAACCACAATATAAAAAGAATTATCAAAAAACAAAAAAAATAAATTTATTTACCTTTGAATTGTGGCAAAAAGGGCGGGTTATTATATTTCTTTTCTTACTTGTTGTGTTCGCGTATTCTATAATTTCATATGGGATATTTTACGGTAATTATTTTACAAAGGACATATTTGAAGCTCCCGAAGGAACAATTCCACGGGATTATGATTTCCAATTTATAGCACACCCTCAATCATCACCTCCTTTATCTAAGGGTGAGAGAGCTTTTTATTTTACGGATATGTTTGAGAAAATTGGTGCCTCAAATGAATTTGTTGCAGATATTCTTTCAGAGCATGTTGTAAAAAGTGTTAAAGCATACAAAGAAGTAAACAAAATGAATATTATTCTAAATAAAAATCAAGTTGATGATTATATCGATGCCTATGACTTCTATTTGGATGGTAATTGTAACTTAATGCGAAATACAGGAATTATTGATTTTGATTTTTTATGTCTAAGTTTTGATTACAAAAAAGATGACATACTTGTTGGTTGTGAAATACTAACATATCCAATTGAAGTATTAAAAGCTTTGGAAAACTCGGTAGTTGAAGGTAAAATTAATATTGATAAAATAAAATCTGGTGAAGAAGTGGTATTAAGAGTTCCTGCTTATACTATAAAAAAGATGGAAAATGAAGCAATAGCGAGAGCCCCTGTTCCTTATACCCGAAAAGATGCTTATAACAGTACTACCTTCAAGGTCGGTGATGAAATTCATCTATCAGGCATACTTACGGACGAACTAATTAATGGTCCAGTAACAGAGAAACAGGTAAATTCTTATTACAGACATGATATTAATGTAAAAGTTGGAGCTATTATCAGAGACACTAGTGGGATATATCTTTCTCATGGTACAGTTATCGGAAAGCCGTTTTCGATTTTAGGTGTTGATCAAACATTAAAATCAATGAATATTCCGGCAACGTATAGTATAGTTAGCATTTACACGAAAGATGGGTATGACACTAGTGAATTAAGCAAAATAATTGCTAATTACTCATATAAAGTTCCATGCATGAAACTTCAGGATTGGCAGGCTGATGTTAAAACATATAAGGTTTTTAACTTAATGGTTCAAATTTTTGTTATCACCTTATTAAGTGTTATATCTTTTACTACTCTTGTTATTTTGATGAGTCAATTGTATATTAAAACACAGCTAAGTATGAAGAATTATGCTTTGCTAAGAATTAACGGGCTAAGCTACAGACAACTTGTTTGTTTATGGATATTACAGGTATTCATGGTATTTAAAGCAGGTTGCCTAATCGGAATACCTGTTTCATTTTTAATTATTAACATTTTTGGTATAGGAGTTCGAACAGATATTTTACATGAAATCTTATATTATTTTCCTGCGAATAATTTGTTATATGTTTTCATAGAAATATTGGCGATAGTTACTATTTCTGCAATCCCAAGTTTACTATATTTAAATAAGTATAAAGATAATATTATTTTTAATATATAATAAAATTAGTAGAAGTGAAAGAGTGATCATGGAGTATGATGAGATTGACATCCGATAATAAATTAAAGCACTTGGATGATTGACAAACAGGGGTGTATTGTAATACAATTCTGGTAAGGAGTGAATTCCTTACATTGGAGGTGGCAGGTATTTACAAGGCAAAGGTAACCAGTAAAGGACAGCTTACCATACCCATCGAAGTACGAAAAAAAATGGGTATAAAAACAGGAAGCTATGTTGAAATAAAAGAAACGCCGGTAGGGTATGTCATACAGAAGCCGGTTGATGAAGAATGCATAAAAAAATATATTGGTATTCTTAATCACGAGACCGACAGTGATGAGATTGTCAAGGAGTTGAGAGGAGAATGACTTTTGCTGTAGATACCAACATTCTTCTGGATATATTACTGCCGGATGTGAAATACAAGGATTCATCTCTCTTATTACTAACAAATCATATGAAAGCAGGTCGCATTATTATTTCTGACATTGTGTATAGTGAGTTGGCTTCACAATTTCCTAAAGAAAAACTGCTGACAGAATTTTTAAATGATGCAAATATAAGCCTTGTCAGCTTGACATCCGAAGCCCTGTGGATTTCAGCAAATGCTTGGAAAAAGTATTCCAGAACACGCGATAAATCGTTGCAGTGTAACTGCTGTGGCAAAAAAGAAATCATACGCTGTGCCGAATGCCATTCAATTATTACAAGCAAACAGCATATCCTTTCAGACTTTATAATAGCAGGACATGCTCTTATTGAATCAGGTACATTGCTGACTCGGGACAGAGGATTTTACAGAACATATTTTCCAGAGTTAAAAATAGTGTCTAGTTTGTAGCATTCTTTTGCACACATCTGCATCAATGGCGATTACCCAATATCTGAACCTGCTTTTATCCTCTAATGATTAATCGGCTATATATTTTTATTGGGCATTTTGGGGTGATAATAGAGTTGATATCGTTCGATCTGTACCAATGGGATAAAAATACAATTACTAAATTCATGACATAAAAGGTCACCTATAAGGGTGGGGGATACCTTGTAACCTCGCTACAGTCTTTTCAGGGGGTAATCTGCTATATATTTGCAGTGGGAAAATATGTTAAAAAATGTTTTAGAAACAAATGAACTTCCTCTTGACCAAACTGTTTTTGCACAGTATAATATATCTTGCGCTATATTTTTAATGTTCCTCAATAGCTCAGTTGGTAGAGCATGCGGCTGTTAACCGCAGGGTCGTTGGTTCGAGTCCAACTTGGGGAGCCAAAAACCACCGTTTATACGCTAAAACGGTGGTTTTTATGTTCCGGCAGCCTTGCGGTTGAATATAAAAGAGTTCGATTTTTTATTGTTCCTACCCTTATGACTGTAAAATTAAATTTACGAAAACAAATAAACTTGTGGCTTTTTCTATTTAGCAGCCTAAACCACTATTAGGCATTGGACTATTAATAAGTTTCGAAGCATCGTAATTATCACTATGCGTTTATTTCGCCTCGGCTGAAATGCCTTTGTTTAGGCCTAGAACTAAAATCCATAGGTTTTGTCTTGAAAATTTTTGAAAGCAGCGTATAACAACGGATTACAGATTGCGAACCCGTTGGGCAAAAAGCCTACTTATATAGACACTGGAAGTTATCTGTTTATGTTTGTTTCTTTATTGAGATGAATTTGAATCGGCGCCAGAAAAAATAAGGTATTTATTGAAGCTCAAAATTGTGCTACAATGGTTACATCGGTAAAGGCAGACAGCAGGGGAAAAATACGCATTAAGTAATTTTCACCGATATTAGGAGAAATTGGTAATGGCTGATAAGAAAACGGCGGTAATGGTTTACCCGTATTTCAGTTTGCAGGAAATCACATGCCTGACTTCATGTTTGGCGCTTTGGTTTGACCGTAAAATAGACGTTTACGCTTCTTCAAAGGATATCATAAAAAGCGAGGAA
>ENA-UOOK01003289-UOOK01003289.1-fermentation-metagenome-genome-assembly--contig:-NODE-3289-length-18531-cov-29.371076_pt1 | contig 18531 bp, 23 predicted proteins | sample MGYA00245777_ERZ724023 | MGnify/ENA primary metagenome ERZ724023 (study PRJEB28704, sample SAMN03018312) | fermentation metagenome | biome: anthropogenic terrestrial biome; feature: soil...
ATAAAGAAGATTATGAAAGAAGGTGTGACAATGAGTAAGGCAGGAGCAAAGTTTTTCGAAGTAAAAGAGCTTTTGATGAAGGACGAAGAATTCAAAGCTGAATACGAAAAGCTGAAACCGCGCTATGATGTGATTTCGCAAATCATTGAAGCACGCACCAGCCAAAATATCACCCAAGAAGAATTGGCGCTTCGAGTTGGGACCCGGAAATCCAATATCAGCCGCCTGGAAAGCGGAACGTACAATCCATCTCTGGACTTTCTGTCTAAGGTTGCCCGCTCCCTCGGCAAAGAGGTACAGGTTACGTTGAAATAAGGAGGATGACAGGGGGAGGCTTATTTTATGCCGAACATTAAATCCAGCACGGATTTAAGGAACAACTACAATGAGATCTCGACGTTCTGCCGTGAAAGCAGGGAGCCCGTTTTTATTACCAAAAATGGGCAGGGGGATTTGGCGGTTATGAGCATTGAGACCTATGAGATGCTTAACGGCAAACTTGAACTTTACCGTCTGCTTGATGAGGGCAGGGCAGCAGTAAAAGAGGGAAGAAAGCGTCCGCTTGAAGATGTAATGCAAAACATCAGGCAGGAAATAACTGATGGCAAATTATAGGGTCGACGTCTCAGAACCTGCCGAAAAAGACCTGCGTGACATTGTCCGATATATCTCGGCGCAGCTGTCAGCGCCAATGACCGCATTGCAGATGATGGACAATGTTGAGGAAGCTATTATGAATTTAGCCATCATGCCTCAAAAATGCCCTCTGGTGGCAGATGAACGGCTTGCAATGATGGGATATCGAAAGCTATTCGTGAAGAATTATATTGTCTTTTTTACTATAGATGAAAAGTCAAAGGTTGTTGATGTTGAGAGAATCGTTTATGCAAGGCGCGACTGGCGTCATATCCTTTGACGATTCCCTTGCTTCCCCTCGCTTCTTGATTCTGTGCAAAGATAATTTAATATTAAGGAAGCCTTTTTGTCGAAAAATTCCCTTGGTGAAAAAAGGACTATGGAACGTTAATCTTGAATTTGTATTAACAATTTAACAATTTCGTTCTGGAGAGATTTTATGGCGAAAAACTTCCATGAGATTCGCGACCCAATTCATGTATTTATTCGCTTAACTACTGATGAACGACAAGTTGTAGATTCTATCCCATTCCAGAGATTACGCAATATTCACCAATTGGCTATGTCCTATTTAGTATACCCAGGGGCTACCCATAAACGATTTGAGCATTCCCTGGGGGTAATGGAATTAGCAAGCCGGGTTTATGATATAGTTACGGCACAGGATAATATTCATCCCAAAGTGAGGGAACTAATCCCAGAAATCAGTATGGAAGCAAAACTGATTTATTGGCGTAATGTTCTACGCATGGCAGCTCTTTGCCACGATTTGGGGCATTTACCTTTTTCACATGCCGCTGAAAAACTATTACTTCCCGATGGGTGGGATCATGAGCGGCTTACAGTTGAGTGTATTAACTGTGAAGAAATGAAAAAGATATGGGAATCAATGACTCCCCCTCTTAGAGTGGACGATATAGTAAAATTGGCAGTTGGTCCTAAAAAACTTAAGAGTATTACCTTTACTGATTGGGAAGCAATCTTATCTGAAATCATTACGGGGGATGCCTTTGGGGTAGATCGTATTGATTATTTACTCAGGGATTCTCATCATGTAGGGGTGGCATATGGAAAATTTGATCACTTCAGGCTAATAGATACACTGAGAATACTTCCTAAATCCAGTGAAGTTGAAGAGTCAAATGAACCGGCCCTTGGTATTCAGGAGGGTGGATTACACTCTGCAGAAGCTTTGCTATTAGCGCGATATTTTATGTATACCCAGGTTTATTTTCATCCAGTTAGACGAATTTATGATATACACCTCTGCGACTTTTTGTTAGGATTTCTTAAGGGCGGAAAATTTTCTACTGATATTTATGATTTGCAAAAAATAAGTGATGCTGACGTTATAAGTGAAATATGGAAAGCGAATTTGGATAAAGGCCATTCATTAAATGATATAGCTAATCGAATAGTAATGCGGGCGCATTTTCGAAGGCTGTACGAGAAGAACCCGGAGGATTTATCTTATAATCCTCATATAGGCAAAGTTGTCTTTAATGAAGCCCGAAAAGCTTTCGGTTCTGAAAATATTCGAAGAGATTCGTATTCTCCAAGTGGGGATATTTTTGACTTCCCTGTCTTAAGAAATAACGCAAGAATAACATCGTCTTATGTATTATCTGAAACCCTTCAGCGGTTGCCTATAGCATCGTTTGATTATGTGTTTATTCGGCCTGATCTGTTGAAAGATGGTCAGGCGTGGCTCGAAAAGAATTTAGAGAACATGTTAAGCATGGTTGAAAAGGAGGAATAGCGTGGAGGATATAAAAAAGCAAGTAGTTATGCTGTCCTTAATGGAATCCATGAAAGATTCTGGTAGTTGGTGTGGAGAAACCCATATTCAAAAGAGCGTATATTTTTTACAGACTATGCTTGATGTACCTACAGGATTTGATTTCATTTTATATAAACACGGACCGTTTTCTTTTGAACTTAGAGACAGTTTAGGTGAAATGAGGGGTAATCTACTGATTGAGTTAACCAGTCGTTTTCCTTATGGCCCTTCATATCATCCAACTGCTTCCGGTAAAGCCCTTATTGAAAGATATCCTAAGACAGCAGCAGCATACCAAAAACAAATTGAATATATTGCTCGGTACTTTGCTGGGCTGGGGGTTGCAGAGCTTGAGAGATTAGCTACAGCTTTATATGTTACCGAAGAAGAAGGGCATGTATCTCCTGAAGAAAGAGCCAAGAAAATTAATGAGATTAAACCGCATATCCCTATTGATATGGCTGAAGCCGCAATTCACGAGGTGGAAAAGATAGCGCATGAGTTCCGATTAATTGCTTCTTGAAGCAAAGGGGGAAGCAAGGGGACGGGGTTGTTGACAACCTACTTGGTTATATATATCCTTCCGGTCCGACCGGGTCTATAGGCTCGGCCGGGGGAGTTTCGATCTCTCCATTATGGCCGGGACTGGGTAAGGCAGACCGCTGCTCGGCAATATCATCTTCGCTGGGAGAGGCATCCTCGTCCTTAGTTTCTGCTTCGGAATTACTGTTCCCGGCCGGCGGACCTATTACTGCCGGAGGAGGAGATTGTTTCACCACCGCCACGGTCTTGCCGGCAAAGAGGTTGTCCAGTAAACTGGTAGCTTCATTTTCATCGGCCAGCCAGTAGCTTTTCAGGAGGTTCCCGTTCCCGTCCACTTCGTCATAGAAGCAGCCGGGCAGAGTCTGGGTTATGACGGCATCGGATTTGAATCCCGGCGCCCAGCTGGCCATTTTCAGCATGTCGGTAAAGCCGATATCCGTTTTTACGTATTGTTTCAGCTGTTTTACCAAACTGGGCAGTTTGGTAATGGTTTTCGGCTGCAGCACCTCGTTGGCCAGAGCTTTTACAAATACCTGCTGCTGGGCGGTGCGTTCAATATCTCCGTTGACGTAGTCCCGGAAGCGGACAAAGGCCAGGGCGTCTTTGCCATTGAGCTTCTGCCGGCCCGGCCGGAGGTTGATTCCTTCCAGGGGCTTATACATCCTCTGCGGTACATCTACGGTGACCCCGCCCAGGGTATCGACAATTTTTTTAAATCCATTGAAGTCCATCTCTACATAGTGATCAATTTTCGTCTGCATCAGATCTTCCACCCGGTCAACCGCGTATTCGGGACCGCCGATGTAGTTGGCCGTGCATATTTTGTCCAGATAGCTTCCTTTGACCTCTATCCGGGTATCCCGGGGTATGGAGATTACGGCTACCTTATCCAGCTCAGGGTCAATGGAAACCAGCAGCATGGTGTCGGAGCGGGAGTTTTCTTCTCCCGGGCGGGCATCCACCCCCAGCACCAGAATATTGGTTCTCTCGCCATCATCGGGATACTGTTTTTTGGTCTCGGTCGGTTTTTCTTTCTCCGGTTGCTCAGGCTGCTGCATGAGTTTGGTGAGTCCCGCCCCCAATCCAAAGAACATACCGAATATTAATCCGACTGCCAGCATCCATTTTAAAAATGATTTTTTCATTAATAATTGCTCCTTTTATAGCCCCACATTCCGGGTGTGGCCTTCCACCCGGGGGCTGGTCTGACGCTCTTCCCCGCTCAAGAGCCCGATTTTATAAGCCGCCAATACCACCAGCAGTAAGAGCAGGGCCAGCATCACATTAGCTTTAGAGCTGCTGACAAAGGTAATGACAATAGCCACCGTACTGAAAAAGGCGCTGACGCTATAGATGATCAGAACACTGCGGCAGTGGCTCATCCCCAGGGCCATGAGGCGGTGATGCAGATGGTCGCGGTCCGGCAGAAAAATCGGGGCTTTATTATGCACTCGCCGTATAATGGCGAAGAAAGTATCGAATATGGGAATGGCCAGGATAACTATAGGTATAAAAAGGGAAATCAGGGCCGCGCTTTTGGCCGTACCGATTATGGCCAGACATCCCAGCACAAATCCAAGGAAGTTGGAACCGGAATCACCCATGAAGGTTTTGGCGGGATAGAAGTTAAAAGGAAGAAATCCGGCGATGGCTGCCACCAGGGCGAAGGTCACCAGAGCCACCTCGGGCTGGCCTTTGATCAAAGCGATAATGCCCATAGTGGTAGCGGCAATAGCCGATACGCCTGCGGCCAGGCCGTCCAGCCCGTCAATCAGGTTAATGGCATTGCTTATTCCCACTATCCAGAGCAGGGTAAGGGGTATGCTCAAGGAACCCAGGTCGAGAGCCCCATTAAAGGGGTTGGTGACAAAATGCACTATTACCCCGAAATGTACCGCTACGGCGGCGGCAGCTATCTGACCCAGAAGTTTGACCCAGGCGGATAGCTGGAATATATCGTCCAGCAAACCGACCAGAAATATTATGCAGGCTCCATAAATCATGCCGGTAAAGGGGCCTGATACTTTAAGGATAAATAACAGGCAAATAAGAAAGGATAGGAAAATAGCCATGCCTCCCATGCGGGGCATGGGTTGGGTATGGACTTTGCGCCGTTCCGGGCGGTCCACCGCCCCGATTTTAAAAGCCAGCCTGATGGCAAGGGGACTTGCCAGACAGGACAAGACAAAAGCTGACAGTAATACTGCTATATATAAACGCGCATCCATAAAGCACAAACCCTCCAACACTCTACTAGGAACATTCTAGCACCGGTATATTATACTTGTCCATATGACAGATACAGGCTAATTATGTAGACCGGGTATAATTTATGGTAGAATTAGCATGATTTGAATGGATATAGTCACATGCTATTATTATTCCGTTGCTTTACCGATAGTTACCGACAACCCGGAATCCCTTCGGTTTGCGAGGATTACTGCAAAATTCGGCTCTTATCAATTATTTACGAATATTGTAGGAATAGCTTGCAGATATGGAATGAGAATAATATTTATTGCCACCTGGTTTTGGCAAATACTATAATTAACTAGAATGCAAACGACAATTACACGATACAGGAGTCTAGGATATGAAGATTGCCCTTTCAGGTTATTACGGCTTTGATAATGCCGGGGATGAGGCTTTGCTCTCAGCTATAACCAGCACCATCAAGAAATTGGAACCAGCGGCCAGTTTTGTGGTGTTATCCGGTTATCCGGGCAAGACTGCCCGCCTGCATGGCCTGAGAGCGGTCAATCGTATCAATCCCTGGTCGGTCAGCCGGGAATTGCGCAGCTCGGATCTCCTGATCAGCGGAGGGGGCAGTCTTTTTCAGGATGTTACCGGCCCCCGATCCCTGCCTTATTATATCAGTATAGTGGCCCTGGCTTTATTGCTGAAAAAGCCGGTGATTTTTTATGCCCAGGGGGTCGGCCCGATCAATCGCCGCTTCAGTAAGTTTCTTATGCGCCGGATCGCCAATCGGGTGGACATGATTACCTTAAGGGATGAGGATTCAGTTCGGGTACTGCAGCAAATCGGGGTAACCCATCCCCCGGTTCGGGTAACTGCCGATCCGGTTTTCAGCCTGGAACCCAAAGATAACGATTATGAGGCCATGGGCCAACTGCTGCGGAAGTATTGCCCGGGGCCGGGTCAGGTGGTAGGGGTATCGGTGCGCCAGTGGACGGCTCTGGAAGGTTATCAGCGGAAACTGGCCCAGGTCTTGGATGGATTGGTGCGCGAAGGTTATCAGGTGCTGTTTATACCCATGGACTACCCGGCTGATTTGGAGGAATCCAGGCGGATCGTCGCCCTGATGGAAGAACCGGCGGCACTTATAGACAGTTATTTGACCAGCCACCAGCATGTGGCCTTAATATCAAATTTTCAGCTCATGATCGGCATGCGCTTGCATGCCCTGATTTTTTCCGCCAGCCAGGAAGTCTTGTTTATGGGTATTTCCTATGATCCCAAGATTGATTCTTTTTTAAGACAGTTCGGGGAGAAGCCGCTGACCGGTGATGCCGGCGAGATGGCCGCACAGGTGCGTTCCCTGCTGGCCGATACCGGCATGCAGGATAAGATCCGCCGCAAGGCCCGCGAGCTGCGCACCCGGGCGGAAGAGACCGCCCATCTGGCTCTGGCCCTGTGCCGTAGTCGCGATCTGAATTAACCTCACAGATATATTAAGGGAGCAGCATTATGAAGCTTGAGAATCAGGATATATTATGTATTGCCGGAGTGGATTTTGAGCCGCTGTGGGCGCGCACCCAGCAGCTGGTATGGCGTATGCCCGCATCCAACCGGATAATTTACGTGGAAGCTCCCCTGAGTTTCCTTTCGCCTTTTAAAGACCGTTCCCTCTGGTATAAATGGTCCCTCTGGCGGCAGGGCTTACGGCAGATAAAGGATAATCTCTATCTTTACTCGCCGCCCTTGCTTTTCCCCTTTGCCAATCGCTGGCGCTGGGTCAACCGCCTCAATCAGCGTCTTCTGGCCCGGGCGCTCAAAAAGGCCTGTGCCGCTATCAATTTTCACGCCCCCATATTGCTCACCTATTTGCCCAATACGGCAGATATGCTGGGACAGATGGGAGAGAAACTGCTGGTATATGATTGCGTGGACGAGCACTCCGCCTTTCAGGGTTTTAACCCCCGATTGGTAAAAGCCATGGAAATTGAACTGCTCCAGCGTTCCGACCTGGTTCTGGTCACCGCCCAGCCGCTCTATGATGATAAGTGCCGCTATGCCCGAGGGGAAATACGGATTCTGCGCAATGCCGCCGATGTAGACCACTTCGGCACGGCCCAGGACCAAGACCTGCCCATCCCGGAAGATGTCAGGGATATCCCGGGGCCGGTCCTTGGATTTATCGGCCGTATTAAAGAATGGATTGATTTGGAGCTCATTCGCCAGGTGGCGCTGTCCCGGCCCCAGTGGTCGATCATTATGGTGGGTCCAGTGGAGATAGACGCCGACATAACCGCCTTGGAAGAGTTGCCTAATGTCTATTTTACCGGCAGCCGCAGCAAAGAGGAACTGCCGGGTTACCTGAAAAAATTCGATGTCTGCCTGAACCCTTTCAGAGCCGGTCAGCTTTCCCAGGCGGTAAACCCGCTTAAGTTTTACGAATACCTGGCTTCCGGCAAACCTATAGTTTCTACCCCTATGCCGGAAATGGAAATGCTTGATGCCGTAGTGGAAATCGGAACCGGAAGGGACGGTTTTATAGCCGCCATAGAAAGAGGCCTGGATGACAGCCCCGCCAAAATCCAGGCCCGCCTCAATCTGGCCCGGCAACACTCCTGGGAAAACCGGGTCGAAATCCTCTGCCGCCTTATGGCCCAACATTTGGACCAGGTGCAGAATCAGGCCGGGTGACCCAAACTTCAATTGCACTTCTGAGTCCTTTAAGGGTGTAAATAATGATGTTCGTATCGACTACATATCTATTGAATACTACTTCCAGGTCGATCATCTTCGCCCTCCCTGACTCGCAACATTTCCTCCACCAACTCATCGTAATCTTTCAAGATTCCAGCAGCAGCCTTAACAGTTCCTTTAGATTTTGCCCGTTTAGTAATTTTAATGATTATTTTATCTTTAGCAGGTGTTATCGTTACCCAATCTCCCGGTTGAATTTTAGCCATTGGCAATACCTCTCCCATTGCAATCCGGCCATCCGGTTCCACCCTTTTTTTTACTGGCAACATAAATTATACCTCCAAGTAAATCCCTGTAATAAAATTATACTACGTAATATCCCCATAAATCCATTAAAGATCGTCTTGACAATAATGGGTGGAGATGAAAACGAATTAACCCGCAGCAGGTAATTATGAGTAAGGGTATATATCAATAAAATTGTTCCCCTTGCCGGTTATTTCAGCACCTCTTCATAGACCTGCTCCACTTTCTGGGCCATGCCGGGCAGGGTGAATTGGTTTACTTTTTCCCTTCCTTTGGCGACCAGGCGGGCGGCCAGGTCGCTGTCTACCAGGATGTTCATGATAGCCTGGGCCAGGCCCCGGCTATCCCGGGGTTCGACCAGGAGACCGTCAATACGGTCGCTTATGATTTCCGGAATACCTCCGGTGTTGCTGGCCACTACCGGCACCTTAAAGTACATGGCCTCCAGAACCACCAGTCCCAGGCCTTCCATAACCGAGGGCACGCAGATGATATCCGAGACTCCGTAGATGTCCTCAATGGAACTATAGTAGCCGGGCATTTTCACTACTTCGGCGAGTCCCAGTTGCCTGACCTGCTGTTCCAGACGACGCCGCTCAACCCCTTCACCGATAAGCAAAAACTGGGCTTTAAAGCCCGTATCCATAACCTGGCGGGCCGCCCGCAAAAAATACTCATGCCCTTTGACCGGATGCAGGCGGGCTATCATGGTTACCGTCCGCCGTTCCGGGTCCAGGTTCAAGTCCCGCTTCACCTCACCGGCTTCCCGGGGAAGGAAAAATTTGCCGGTATCCAGGCCATTGTGAATAGTTACTATTTTATCGTCGGGAACCCCCATCTGCCTTATTTCGGCGGCAATGGCGCCGGAAATGGCAATGAATTTATCGCTGTGTTTATTGGTAAACCGGGTTAAAAAGCGGGCCAGGACAGATTTGAAGGGTAAATCATAGTCATAGCGCAGTACGCTGTGCACGGTGGTCACTACCGGTACCCCCTCCCGGGCCGCGGCCAGGCGGGCTACCAGGTTCGCCCGCACTCCGTGGGTATGAACCAGATCAATATGCTGCTCTTTGATGTATCGTCGGAGCGGGTCAATCGTAGTAAGGTCCAACCGGTGTTTCATGGCAATGACACCGGCGGGGAATCCCTGCCGGGCTGCTAAATCGGCAAACGGCCCCTCGCACAGACATAACAGAAATGGCTGATATTTTTCCGGGTCAAGCAGTTTCATTAAGGTCAGGACCAGTTCCTCGGCCCCTCCTATTTCTCCCCCGCCAATCACATGTAAGATTTTGACCCTAGCCATCTTGTTCAACTCCCATTTTCGGGTCGGAAATTAAAGGCAGCGCCAGCAGCACGCCCAGGAAGAACCAGAAATAAGTGGATATCAGAGGAAATTCAAACAGGTTCTCCACCATATTATGTCCCAATATGGCGATCAGTGCTACCAGAATGCCGGTTCCCAGCACCTTGAGATAGGGGTCGGAAGCTCTGTCCACCGCTCTTTTGCCCCTGCGCACTACGGAAAACAGCAGATAGAGAAAGGCGGCTATTCCCATAAATCCGGTCTCGACAGCCAGTTTAAGATAATAGTTGTCGACACTGTAGGCACTCTTGGGGAAATTGGCAATGGCTACTCCGCCGCCGAATCGGCCTAATCCCAGACCGGAAACAGGCGCGCCCTGCCAGTATTCCACGGCTTGCGACCAACCCGCAATGCGGCCGCCTTCAGAACTGGAGGCCACATACTGGGGACTTAGCATATAAGCCATACGATTATAGACTGAAGGTACTGCTACCGGAGTAATAATAGCCACCAGCAATAAAGCTATTATGATGCGCTTATCCAGCCACAGGGCCAGCAGAATAAAGGCAAAAAAGAATACCAGCCAGGCGCCCCGGGACAGGGTGAATACCAGGCATAAGGCTGATATAGCGGCAGTTCCCAGATAAAGACGCTTTTTGATCCAGTTGGAGCTGGCCATAAATGAAGCAAAGGCAATGCTTATGTTGAGTATGGTGAAGCTGCCCAGCACATTGGGACTGCCGATAAAGGAGAAAGCCCGGGTGCGGATGCCCACCTCGGCCTTATCCACCCAGGCCGCGGGCATTTCCACCCCGGCAATATATTGATAGATTCCGTATAAGGCCACTACCAGGCCCACCAGCAGAAAAAGGTCGCAGATATTTTTGACCTGCTGCTTACTGCTCACCAGGTTCAGGGCCAGGAAAAACCAGAAGCTGTATTGAATCACCGCCCGCAGTTCCATCATGGCTACCGCCGGTTCCCCGCTTACGGCCAGGTAATTAAAAAAAACCACGCTGTAAAATAGTAGAAGGGGGATAAGAAGGCCGCCACTGGACGGTTTTACTCCTTTAACCGCGATGTGCAGCACCCAGCTGCCGGCGATGAGGATGAACAGGATCTCATCCCACAGGCTGACCAGCAGGGAGCTCCCGCTCAGGCGCAGGAAGTAGTCTACCAGCACATAGGCAGGCACGATATACAGGAGATAACGGCTTAGCGCCTGACTGAATCGTTCCATTTGCTGCTCCTTATATACGAAATTAGGCTCCAGATTTCCACAGAGCATTTTTTAAAGATTAAAAACAGTTCATCAAGGTTCAGGGCACAGTTAGAACCTTAAGAAATCTGTGCTTTTCTTATTTCAATCGGTCCTGGTCCACCAGCTGCAAAAGCGGTAGATGATACTGCCCCGATAAATGCCGGGACAGGATTTCAGTAGCGGCAGAAGCAGACCGGTTATCATCAGAAGGATCTCTATTAGGGTTCGTTTTAAGTCATAATCATTTAGGCTCAAGTCAAAGCCGAAGTAGAAAAACATCAGCAAGCCTATAAATCCAAGGGGGTTGCTGATAACCATACTGGTTTTGCCCTGGGTGGTCAAGAAACGCCCTCCGCCCTGCATATACCGGGTTAAAGAACTCAGCCAGCGGTTGCTCAGCCGGTAAACATAGGAATAGGTATAGTAATCAGAGCGCTCCTCAGGGATGGATACCAGCCAGCCCAGGAACCAGCTCCCGGATATTGCTCTATAAATAATGCTGTTTTCCCAATAGTTCATTTAAACCACCACTTTATTACCGCTGCTTATTTACTTCTACCTCCAGGATCTCACCTGTCACCTCTACTATCTGGGTCTTTAAAATATATTTGTCCAGACCTGCCCGGATACCCTGTCCGGCCATGTAGATTTCAGCTCCGGTGTAGGAAATCGGTCCCTCCAGGGTAAGGTAAACATCCTTGCGGAAAGGATGCTGCTGCAGGGCCAGGGTGCCGTCATCCCGGGTACCGGAATCACGTGCGGTCACAATCTCAACGTCCCTGATATACACCGGCTGCAGTTGTCCCCGGGCGAGAAGTTTGTCACCGTCATGTATCTGTTCAGCCACCTCGGGACGCAGGTAAGGGCAGATGACCTTGACCTTGGCCGTATGAGTCTCAACCGGGGCCGCTGCGTTTTTATGCTTGTAGAAAAAACCAGCCGCTACCACCAGGATTAATATAAGAACCAGAAGGTCTATGATGTTGATAAAGCCAAACAGCCTTCCCTTCTCATCCAGCATGTCTATTCCTCCTCTTGTCTGCCGCTATATTCTCTAGTATCATATAGCAAATCCGCCCGACTAGCAAGCCAACAAAGGGACGTTCTTTCCGCCTGTTCCAAGAACGTCCCTTTGCCGGCTCATTTTATTGTCCTTACCGTTATTCTTTTATCCGCAGGGTGGGGAAAAGGATCACGTCACGTATTGAGGGGGAAGTGGTAATCAGCATGACTAAACGGTCGATACCGATACCCAGGCCGCCTGCCGGAGGCATGCCGTATTCCAGGGCATTTATGTAATCCTCGTCCATCATATGCGCCTCTCCATCCCCCTGGGCTCTTTTTTCCACCTGCTTCTGAAAACGCTCTTTCTGGTCAATGGGGTCATTGAGTTCCGAGAAGGCATTGGCTAATTCCCGCTGCATGATGAACACCTCAAAACGATCGGTAAACTGAGGATTGGCCGTGTTCCTTTTGGCCAGCGGGGATATCTCCACCGGGTGCCCGTAGACAAAAGTAGGCTGAATAAGTTTTTGCTCCACAAATTCTTCAAAGACCTCGTTGATCAAATTGCCACGGGTAGCGCCGTCGTCTACTTCCATATTAAGACGGCAGGCTGCCGCCCGGGCTTCTTCATCCGTTTTCAGGGCGGCAAAATTGACCCCGGCGTATTTTTCTATCGCCTCCAGCATGGATATCCGCTGCCAGGGCGGGGTGAAATCAATGCTCTGTCCCTCTATTTCCACTACCATGCTGCCGTTCACCCGCTCGACCACCGTGGCAATCATGTTCTCGGTCAGTTCCATCATAACTTCATAATCGGCATAGGCCTGGTATACTTCCATCATGGTAAATTCAGGATTATGCCGGGTGGAAATCCCCTCGTTGCGGAAGCTGCGGTTTACTTCATAGACTTTTTCCAGTCCGCCCACAATCAGGCGCTTCAAGTAAAGCTCGGGTGCAATGCGCAGATACAGGTCCATGTCCAGCGCATTATGGTGGGTGATGAAGGGCCGGGCCACAGCACCGCCGGCTATGGGCTGCATCATCGGGGTTTCCACCTCCAAAAAGCCCCTTTCGTCCAGGTAATTTCGCATTTCCTTGATAACCCGGCTGCGCTTGATGAATACTTCCTTAACCTCAGGGTTAACGATGAGGTCAACATAGCGCTGGCGGTAGCGCAGCTCCACATCCTTGAGCCCGTGCCATTTTTCCGGCAGGGGATGCAGGGATTTTGACAGGTAGACCAGATCCCGGACATGGATGCTGATTTCACCTTTCTGGGTACGAAAGACCTCGCCGGTAATTCCCAGTATATCCCCTATATCCAGTTTCCTGAATAGATCATATTTCTGCTCGCCCAGGTCATCCTGACGAAAATAGAGCTGAATATTTCCGGAAAGATCCTGCAGATTAGCAAAACCAGCCTTGCCATGGCGGCGTTTGGCCATGATGCGTCCGGCAATTTTTACCGTATGACCTTCCAGACCGTTAAAGTTATCTTGAATCGCCTGGGCGGTGGTATCCCGGTCAAAACGCTGCCCAAAGGGATCAATACCTGCGGTCCGCAATTCTTCCAGCTTTTCCCGGCGTATTTTTATCAGTTCGTTAATGTTTTGTTCCTGTTCCGACACATGTCCACTTCCTTAAATCCTTGGAGTACTATTTTTCTACCCGCATGATTTTGTATTTGATAATTCCTGCCGGGGCTTCTACTTCCACGGTGGATTTGACCTTTTTGCCCAAAATAGCGCGGCCTACCGGTGATTCATCAGAAATTTTACCATCCTTTAGTTTGGACTCCACCGAAGAAACCAGCAAAAGGTTAACCTCCCGGCCGGACTTGACTTCTTTTAAGGTCACCTTGGAACCCAATGAAACCACATCGGTACGGATATCAGTTTCTTCCATCAGGCGGGAATTTTTAAGTGTCTTTTCCAAGGTCATAATTCTGCCTTCAATAAAAGCCTGTTCGTTCTTGGCGTCTTCATACTCCGAATTTTCGGATATATCGCCAAAAGCTATCGCCTGTTTGATTCGTTCGGCTACTTCCTCCCGCCGCACCGATTTCAGATACTCCAGCTCAGTCTCGAGCTTTTGCAGGCCTTCCTTGGTTAGAATAATTTCTTTTTCTTCTGACATCTCATCGCTCCCTAACTTAAAAATTAAGTTTCCTTATTCCGGGCTCCGGCCTGAAACTCCCTATAATAAAAAAGGCTGACCTCGGCAGCTATCTTTATGGTATTATAAGGAGCTCATATGCCCTTGTCAAGAAATAGGTCCCACAAGCCCAGTTCGGCTCCGACCTGTTGCAGCCCCAGGAATTTCCGTCCTTCATTCGAGTTTGCTCCGTTTGTCCCTATCTTTTCTCCATCAAACGACAAAAATCCTGCTTCTGCCAGCATGCAAGTTTCCATTATCGGAGCCAGGTTATAGAGGCGGTTCAGCATTCCGTTTCTGCCCAGCTTGGCTTCCAGTTCTGGGGCCAGACCGCAGCTGTTATCAACAAGCCGGATACAGCAGACGCGGGGAAGAACCGCTGCCGCCCCTTCCTCCCGGGGATCAAAGATAAAGATCAGATCACCTTCATCCCAGGTGTGAGGGCTTAAAACACTGGTACTGACAGCATATCCTTTTTCGTAGAGCAAGTGGTAAGCCATTATCTCATACCGGCCCGGAAATCTGGTCTGAATCGACAGGGGGATTCCGTAGGCACAGATTGCTTCAATAAAATCAGTAAAATAGTCGGTTTCCCCCACCAGGATGACCCTTTTCAGCTCCCGGCGGGACAACATCCGGGCGGTCAGGGCCACGGCCAGGGCCTTGATAAAATTATCCCCAAAGACCAGCGGAAAACTAATGGATAATTCAAGCAAATGCTGTTTTAAACGACGGTCCACCGCCAGGCGGGGCAATTGGTATTCCCGCGCTATAGCGGCCGAACGGCTAATCATCAGCTGACGCGTTTCCGGTTCAATCAGGCTCAGATTGCCCGGCCCCAGCGGCATGCTTATCTGGCAGCCCTGGAAATTGAGGCCGCTTAGCTGAATTAGTTTTTCCACTCGGGGGGAAAAAAAAACCGGGCCCAGCCGGTCCAGAAAATATTTCCGGTACATCAAGCCCCGTTTTTCACTGTGGTTTAAATTTAAAAAGGCAAAATCCAGATCAAGCATTTAACCTCTCCAGGTCCACCACCCCCGGCTTCATATTGAGTTCCTGCAGCATATCATAGTAATCCTGGGGTGCGATCTGGTTCAGCGGTCTCTGCATAATAGCTACCATCAGGGCCTCAATCACATTGGTGCCGAAAGAACGGCCGCCCATGTCCGGGGTGGTAGTAATCACCCGCTTGATTCCCCGCTGCTTCAGCAGTTTCATATCGTCACTGGTGGTGGTGTTGGTAATTATAGTCTGCCCGTTGAGTTTATCGGGCAGGTAGCGGCGGATATAGTTGAAATCACCGGCTAAAATATCCGCTTCATAATAATATTGCGAATGCTTGGGAATTATGACCTCCTGCTGCTTCCCCGTGGGGTAAATTTTATCAAAGGGCATGCGCACCACAAAAGGAGCGGCGATGCGCCCGGCAATTTTTAAGGTGTTAAGCGAATGCAGGGGCAGGGGAATCCCCACCGTATAGATAAAATCGCCCAGGGTAAGGCGGGCTCCCACTTCCTCAAAGGCTTCAGCCATACCGAAACGGTCAACCGCACATACCATAAGTACTTTTTTGCCCCGCAGGTCCATGATACCGTCTTTCTGAATATCCATTATGCATTTGCGCTCCAGAGTGTTTTTGAGGCCGCTGCCATCGACCATGGGAGTCTTACGGGCTTGGGCTGCCAACCTTTGAGCATCTTTGATCATATAAGGTTTGCCGGCCAGATAGATGTAAAGGTCGATCCCTCCCATACCAAAGGCATCCACTTTCCCATCCAGTTCCCGTATCAGGTTTATGGCTTTATCCCAGTCTCCGTCAGTACCGATTCTTTCAATCCGAAATGTTTGTCCCATGAAGTCGGTTTCAAAGGCATGATCGCGCTTGGACGAACCCAGGCTGACACTTACAACCCGTTTCAATTTTAAGCCCCCTCAATTTAGATTCAAAAGATAATATTACCGGGCGGATTTAATGGACCGCAGGATTTTCCTTAATTCGGCGGGATCGACCCATTTGTCTTCGGTGATGGGGGATGCTCCTATTTCCATGGATATTACCTGTCCGTCCAGCACCCCTTCCATCAGCTTTATGCGTTCATCGGAGCCTATGCAGATGACCGCTTCATAGCTGCGCACCCGCGCGGTAAGGTCCATAACTTCATTCAGCAGTTCCTTGCCGCTGCGGTAGTTGACAAAATCCAGCCGCTCCTGCTCGCTCATCAGCAGGATGAAATCCACGCCTTCCTTTTCCAGAATATCCTGTATTTCTTCCTTGTTTAAAATGGGAAAACCCACACAGGCAATGGACTGACCTTTACGTAATTCGCCAATGCTTTCCAGGCGGGAAATAAAGGTACGGTCTATTTTCAAACGGTCGGCGGTTTCCTGCTGGGAAAATCCCCGGGCTCTCATACTCAGCGCCTTTTTCAGAGTCCGGTCGATTCTTTCCCAGCTTATTATCTTATCCTGAATACGATAAATTTCCATAGCCGCTCCTTGAGCACAATATTGTTCACAACTTTTTTCCTCATTTTAGCATGTTAATAGAATCGGATGCAAGAGAAGAGAGGGGCGGAAGGCATACCCAATAGGGCGGGCATGCTCTCCACCCTGGGCATCACCTTAGCCACCGACGCTTATGGCCCTGTGGCCGACAATGCCGGCGGAATTGCGGAAATGGCTGGCTTGGGCGAGGATGTCCGCAAGCGGACCGACGCGCTGGATGGGCTAGGAAACACAACCGCCGCCACTGGCAAAGGCTTTGCTATCGGTTCTGCCGCACTGACGGCGCTGGCTCTGTTGGCCTCCTATATCGAGGAGATAAAGATTGCCATGAGTCGTGTGGGCGAGACGATGACCAACATGAAAGGTGAGGTTATCGATGCAGCCTATGCCACGATTCCCGACTTTATGAACTTTTTCCAAATCAATCTGATGAATCCTAAGGTCATCGTCGGCGCTTTCATCGGTGCCATGGCAGCATTCCTATTCTGCGGACTCACCATGGGTGCCGTGGGTCGCGCTGCCGAGAAGATGGTCGAGGAGGTTCGTCGACAGTTCCGTGAGATCAAGGGAATCCTTCAAGGCACTGGCACACCCGACTATGGTCGTTGCGTGGAGATCTCCACGTTGAGTGCACAACATGAGATGATTTTCCCATCGCTGCTCGCCATTATCATCCCAGTTATCACAGGGATAGTGCTCGGCGTCGGTGGCGTGCTTGGTCTTTTGGTCGGCGGTCTGTCCGCAGGTTTCACCCTTGCCATATTCATGGCGAATGCAGGTGGTGCCTGGGACAATGCCAAGAAATATGTCGAGGAAGGCAACTATGGCGGAAAGGGTTCTGTATGCCATAAGGCAACCATCGTAGGCGACACGGTGGGCGACCCATTCAAGGACACCTCTGGGCCTTCGCTCAATATCCTTATCAAGCTCATGTCTATGGTAAGCATCGTCATGGCAGGCCTCACGGTGGCCTTCATGTAACTCGCTTATAAATCTAACAAATAATCAGGGGTTGGGAAATCTATTGTGATTTCCCAACCCCTGATCGTATCTGAGCTATCTAATATCGACAGATGCTCATATAATCCTATCCTTGAAGACCTTTAGCTTCAAGCCTCTCAACCTACCTTATTTGTTCAGATTGCTTCTAATCTTGGTGAGATATGCGACCATGCCGGCCTCATCCTTGTTGTCGATGCAGGGGCCAATGAAAATTGTTGCAACATCTTTACCGTAAAGCTCCTTTACAACCATTGCCGTTGCCATCATAGGCGAAACCAGTGGGGCCAGGTTGGTAAGAAGCTCCGGATGATACTTCTCGATAAGCTTTACTATTACCGGACAATTTGTTGTTATATAATACTTTCCTTCAGCCTGTTCAAAAAGATCAGCGTATTTGGAGGCGATCAGGTCCACTCCGAAAGAGTCTTCATGAACATAGTCGAAGCCCAGGGCCTTAAGCATGCTCACAAACTTCCTGTAGTCGGTTATGTCATCAAATTCCGAGGCTATGCTGGGTGCTACCAGGGCAGCCGTTTTACGCTCCGATGCCAGCAGTTTTTTTACTTCTTCCTTTGAATCGCGGAATTCAACAGCCCCGGGAGATGCACCTTTCATTTATGATTGTCGGATGCACCTTCTGCGCCCTTACCTCAATGGCATTCACCGGGCAGACCCTTACGCAGGAATATGAATTCCGGCATTTCTGGTCGTTTATATAAAAGATTGGCTTTCTGTTGTTCATAAATAATCAGTGATTGGAATCCTACCTGATATTCCCGATCTCCTTTTCAAGTATGGCATCAATTTTCGCCAGCGTTACTCCCTCAATTATCCTGTCGTTTATTCTCAGATTCGGACCGTTACTGCACAGATTCATGCACCTGGCTCCCTTGAAAACTATCTTGTCCTCAAGATGGTTCTTCTTCAGATAATCCCTGATGTAGCTCACCACATCACGATTTCCCCGCGAGAAGCATGAACTGCCCATACAAATCTGCATTTCGATTTTTTGCTGCATACGGTGCCTGATGAAAACAACTTAAAGCTCAAATGTAATAATATTTTCCGGGCTTTCATCCTCATACAGACCAAACAACCTGACCATTTAGCTGATTTTCACCGATTACTTATTAATTATTGTTA
>ENA-UOOK01003290-UOOK01003290.1-fermentation-metagenome-genome-assembly--contig:-NODE-3290-length-18529-cov-3.155408_pt1 | contig 18529 bp, 15 predicted proteins | sample MGYA00245777_ERZ724023 | MGnify/ENA primary metagenome ERZ724023 (study PRJEB28704, sample SAMN03018312) | fermentation metagenome | biome: anthropogenic terrestrial biome; feature: soil; material...
GGAGTGCCGGCATGATCGTGGTGTAAAAAGGAACGTTTCATAAGAAAAACTATCGTTCCTTTACGATCCGCACGGATGAAAAATCCGATCTGGCAGCCATGGAAGAAGTCTTGTCCCGGAGGTTCACCCATCTGGACGATCCTTCTTTCCCCCTGTTGCCCGATTTGATTTTGCTGGACGGAGGCATAGCGCAGTTGGCAGCCGCCGCCAAAGCTTTGGCAGAAGCGGGGCTGTCCATTCCCTGTTTTGGGATGGTGAAAGACGAACATCACAAAACCAGAACTTTATTATCGTTTGATGGAGAAATTGCCATCGCCAACCAACAGCGTATTTTTACCTTTATATATAAAATACAAGAAGAAGTGCATCGATATGCCTTGAAACAAATGGACACCAAACGAAGAGCGGGACAACTCGACTCTTCTCTGGAAAAAATCCGCGGCATCGGAAAAGCCAAGGCGAAATCCCTCTTGCAGCATTTCCGTACCCTTGCCGCTATCCAAGCGGCAGGTATCGAAGAGCTGTCTGCTGTCAAAGGATTATCCATAACCGATGCAAAAGCAATTTTTGACACCTTTCATCCCCACGAATAAAACCCCCTTTCCTCCCATATATTGGAGCTAAGGGGGTGAAATGGATGCCCGAATATAAGTTTTCTCTCTGTCGCATTGAAGATTTGGGAGACAAGGACGTTATTTCAGCCGAGGACGGCCGCAGACTGGGATGTGTGGAAGACGTTGAATTCGATGTATGCACCGGAAGAATTCATACGCTTTTGGTTCCCGCCGATCGCTTCTTTTTTGGATTTGGACACCCATCCTGCTTTTACAGAATTCCTTGGGAACATATCGAAAAGATCGGAGAAGACGTGATCATCGTTTGCCGCGTAGGTCCGCCGGGGGAGTTGAAAAGAAAGAGGCAAAGACACAAAAAATGCCCGGATAATTGTTAATTATCCGGGTTGTTTTCATTCTTTTCCATTGTTATGAAATTTTTGAATCGAGTTTATTCAAATTATTATAGATATCAAAATAAATTAGAAAATTTTTCAACATTTTTGCAATTTTCTATTGCACTTCTTGCAAAACTGTGTTATAATTCTAAATGTTAAGACTCGGCACGGTCGAAAGACGTTTTGCAGTCGCCTTGCAGAATCCGAGGGCTTAAGATTGTGTTGCATCATCGTGTGGTGCGCTTATGTCGCTCAAGCGTCCATGCTAAAGCAACCTAATCATCATTTTATCCTTTCTTACTAAAACACCCGACCTAGGTCGGGTGTTTTAGTTTACTTTTCAAAAAAGTTCACATACTCATTGTGACGGCGGTGTTTTCTTTCCCCTTCCACGCTATGTCCGGAAGGCAAAAAGGACAGTGACATAATGCCGTAACGAAAAGCATCGGGCGCATGGGTTAATTCGTGGGGTGTGAGAGAAACGTCTTCCACCGCTTTTTGATCAAAGGACAAGGCGGGCAAGGTGCGGGCAAGATGGGTGACGTTTGAAAAAATTTTTATGTATTTTTCTTTGTCTTTTTCACTTTTTAGAAATTCCCGGACCCGCCGCCAGCCATCAATGCGGCGATTATCCGCCGCCCGCAGTCCCCGGACTCCTGCCCCACGTAGCAAATCAAATCCACTGCGCCCCGAATCCTGCCGTCTTCCCGCCAAGTCGGGAGAGGAGGCGATATAGCGGATATCTTCCCCTTGACAGAGGGAAGCTATTTGCTCTCCCGCCTCCGACAGCAACAGATTGGGCTTGTACAATTCCCGATATACACAAAGACAGCTTTTGTCAGGAGGATGGGCGAACCACAAACACGCCGTCATATCCAAACCGTAATCCAAAGCGGCAAACCTGACCCAATCCTCAGGGATGGCAAAGGGTGATATCATGTGTTTCTCCCGGCAGAATTCAGGGAAACACTGTCCTTCAAACACGTCCCAGTTCCCCTCCAGCATGGCGGCTCTCCTCAAAGGCGGCAAGCTTTCCAGGTTGTTGATATAAGAAGGATTGTTTTCCATCATGAAGACGTTATCATAGACCGTGGATTTGATAAAACAATAGTCTTCAGGATTTTCTCCCTGCCGATAGTTTTTGTCAATGAACAATCGCTTTACCCAATTGTGCCCCACCCCACCAGGATTACAGGTAAAATACATGCGAGGGATAAAACCATCCCGCAAATATCCTGACAAACGGCAGCATTCGGTAAGAGCATGATACTGGAGTTCGGTAAATTGCGTGGCTTCTTCCATAGCCACCACTTCATAGGATTGACCCTGATATTGCAAGATATCCCCTTCGTTCTGACAGTATCCCAGCTTGATGCGGCTGCCGTTTTTGAAGGCAAATTCTTTGGTGCTTTCGGTATATTTGGCCATCCTCCCCAGCACTTTCCGCAAAGGGAGAATATGGTTTTCCCGCAATTCAGGAAAGGTTCTTCTCAAAAGCAAAATCTGTATACCAGGGTGAGCCATTGCCAGTAAAATCATTTTATTACGCATGGCAAAACTTTTCCCGCCCCCTCTGGCTCCCCCATAGGCAATCCGTCGGCAGGTGGCGATGAAAAATGCCTCCTGAGGCGGATAGGGCTTCAAAGAAGCCAAATATTGTTCAGCGTTCAATTTATTCTCCTTTTGCTATTGACAATGATGAATATCCGTGCTATAGTTTGGGTACAAAAACAGGGGTGCCGCGGAAAATCGATTGATTTCCAAGGCTGAGATGGCAGGTGCCGAACCCTTTCACCTGATACGGATCATACCGGCGTAGGGAGTTATACTCATGTAACACTCATTTCCGCACGGGTATCCGTGCGGAAATATTTTTTTAGGAAGTGAAAACATGAAAAAATCTAGATTCTCGATCCTTGCCGAATGTGCCATCATGATCGCCTTAGGAACCGGTCTGAGCATGATCAAAATCTTCGAATTACCTTGGGGTGGTTCCATTACCTTGATAAGCATGCTACCCGTCTGCCTGTTGGCGATCCGTTACGGTGTTTTCTGGGGATTGGGCGCCGCTTATGTATATGCCGTCCTCCAACTACTATTAAGTGTTGCAACCGTCATGGGCTGGGGATTATCCACCTCGGTTTTGATCGCTTGTTTGCTCCTTGACTATATTTTGGCATATACTGTATTGGGCTTTGCAGGCATGTTCCGCAAACACGGCAAAGTCGGCATCATTACCGGCGTATCGTTGGCTATGGGTTTGCGTTTATTATGCCATATCATTTCCGGCGTTGTCCTCTTTGCCGTCTGCTGTCCTGAAGGCTGGTCTCCCCTTTTCTATTCCATCGTATACAACGGTGCTTACATGGTACCGGAAACCATAATCACCGTCCTCGTCCTTGTGTTTTTGGCATCCCTGCCCCAAACAAAGCGCATTTTGTTCCGTTGATTACCTGCCCCAGGGACCGATTTCCACCAACAGCGGCTCGTCTTGGGGAAGGGCCTCTTTCCATCTTTCAAAGTTTACTTCCAAAAACAGTTTGCTTCCTGCATGACTTTCTTTGAAAAACAACTGCTGTTCCGCATATTCCTCAATTTTCAGCAAGGCGCGCCTGACCAAACAACCGGCATTGCCCGGGATTTTATACAATGCGTCCCGGGATTCCACCCCCAATGCATAGGCAAGTCCTGTCACGGTGTACGGTTTCACCACGGTTCGGATGGGATTTCCTTCGTTGTCTACAATGGGATTTCCGTTTTTATCCAGCCGAGGACCTTCGCAGGATAAAAAATATCCTTCGATCTTGCTTTCCCATGCATGGGCTGACGTGGGCAGTAATTTTTTCATGTCCATTCTCCTTTTTATTTATAGCCTACAACCAAAACACCCTGACAATCCAAGACATAAAAATGAACCGACTGCCGTCGGTTCTTTCGTTTATCTGCTTTATTTGATTTGTTCAAACATATCCATCCAGGCATTGGCGATCAACATATGTCCCGGTGCATTGGGATGTACCCCGTCTTTTAGCCAAAAACTCGCCGGCGCTTGGTCCAGAGCCCGATTAAATTTATCCTGTAGGGTTATGAAGGGAAGCCCATATGTATCCGCCACTTTTTTGGCACCTTCGCCCCGAAGACGGGTTTCTGTTTCAAAATAATCCCATGCGGCATCGGTGGCTAAACCATGAAGGACAAAGGGTTCCAGAATCATGATTTTGGTATGGGGTAACGCTTCCTGCGTTTCTTCAATGAGCATACTGTATACCTTGACAAACTTGTCCGCAGATACGCCGTTTTTGTTGGCAACCTCATGCCACACATCGTTGATACCGATCAAAATGGATATATAATCAGGGTTCAGATTGATACAATCCAGCTTGATCCGGGCGTACAAATCCACCACACGGTTGCCGCTGATACCACGGTTGATGCCATTGTATGTGCCGGGATATTTCCATCCCAACAGCCCCGAAACCATGGTGGCATACCCATATCCCCGGTTATAAACATCCCCATCTCTTGCCCTTCCGGCATCTGTGATAGAATCTCCCTGGAACAACACTGTTTTCATTTCTTTTCATCCTCCTTCCGTTGCACATAAGTAATATGATATCCATAGGAAAGATCATCACCGAGGATTGCCAAAGGCCCGTCTGCCACCAGAGGTCCTTTATATCCCACCGACGTGTGGTACGCATCGTCCTGTAAAAACGGCACCGATTTGACTTCAAAATGCAAGGACATGTCAATGCTTTGTGTTTTGACTTGAACGGTAGGCACATCCTTTCCTTCAAACGGTGTCAATATACAGCATTGGGTGGTGGCGCCTTTCACGTTCCCTTCTATGGAAAACAAGGGGGCAGGGGTACCTCCGGTCAAACCGCCAACACCCGCTGCAATGAATCCCAGCATTTGCTCTTGGTCCCCTTCATATAAAACGGCTTCGGTTTTGAAAGACGACCAGGGACTGGTGATGTGAAGATTATACGTGTCCCGACAGGTAAAGATGGTTTTGATTTCTTTGTCGAAATGATAGGGGCAATTCAACAACTGGTAGTGGGATGCCACATGATAGGACGGTGCAAAGGCTTCTACATAATCCACGCAAAATCCAAATTTACCTTTGATCCAAACAAAGGTGCGTACATGCTTGCCGCAAATGCTTTTTGCAGTTGCCAAGGTATCCCAAGGGCTTCTGCCCGGTCTGTAATTGGTATACCCACCGTCGTACACACATTGGAAAGCGGCAACGTTTTCGTTCTCATCCACCCAGGCAATTCTGGCATCGTTACCGTGACACTGGGAAAAGCCGTTGATCACAATGGTGTTGTGTAAAGGAGTACTTCGCCCCGCCATACAGAACGGATCCGTGCGCTCATAATTCAAGGAGCCGGGATCGATCAAGAGCATGGCATCCCCATGATAACAAGTAATCGCCCCTCTGGCAGGATGAAAATGGGATCCCCCAAAATGGGTGGCGTCCAGACAGATTTTTGTTTTTTCATCCTGGAAAAAATATTGTCCCGCACAAGGAAACTTGCTTTCCAATTCTCCGGTCAAGGGAGGAAGCTGCAAAAAAGCCCGCAGCTTTTGATAGCGTGCAAGAAATTCCGCTCTATCTGTCGGTTGAACATCGAGATGCCAACGGGAATCATCGCCGATCCCCCAGCGTCTTCCGTCGGGTGCCATGGCAGCCAAGGAATACTCATACATTTTCGCCAACCGTTTCCCATCGATTTGAATACCCAAAGAAGGACGGTTTTGAGCCATGATGGCAAAATGGGTAAAATCTTCCCGCATGGCGTTGTGATACCCCATAGTATGTTCTTCGTGGCTACCATCTTCTTCCACTTGCATGCGAAAAGCTTCTCCGATGGTACGGGAAACATACGGCAGTACGCCTTCACAGCCAGGCAGTACACAACCTAAAAACAACATGGATTTCAATTCAAATACTTTAAAATTACCTTTTTTGGCATTGTGTTTTTCCAACCACTTCAATTGCGCCAAGGTGGATGTGTACACACGATCCAAAAAGTCTTTGTCTATATACGGCGAATCGGCACAATAGGGTATGCTGTTCCACCAGGCCATGAGCCGAATACCCGTGCTCAACGTGCTGTCAAACAGATAATAACTCCTATCGATTTCATCATCGGGTTTGGTAGGACGAAAGCGTAGCCACGCCTCCACCGTATCCCGCATGGCTTTTACATAGATCTCATCCCCGATTTGAAGATACGCTTCAGCGCAGGACCGCATCCAACCAAAACGGCACAACTGGGCTCTCCATTCCTGGTTTTTGATTTCCGGTCCGTTGAAATCCACCTGTTCTAAAGCATCATACTGTACATAGGTGTTTTTACCGTCCATAAAATAAATCTGATTTTTTTGAATCCCGATGATAAAGGCATCCGATTTTTTAGGTTGCGGTAACTGTTCGCCGGGCAAGGCGGTATCATGATAAAACTTTTCAATTTCTGCGCGCATTTTGATCAAATCCATTGTGTCCCCTCCAAAAGAAAACGGGGTTAAAAAACCCCGTTTCAAATCGTCGCAAACGTTGTGCAAGCGCAAAACTCAAAATAATTTTTGCTTGCTCGTTGCAAGAAATTGCAAATTTCGGTTGCATACAGCCGACCTCATTTGCAACACCTCGTGCTTCGTCTAAGCGATTTTCTTGGTTTGAGTTTTTTTATATTGATGCTGAAAGCTTGTTAGGCATCCTGATCGGATTCATTGCTCTCATTTAGTTTTTTGGCAAGTTCTTTTGCTAAGCGTTCATTTTCTTCCTGCTGCAAACGGTTTTCTTCTTTGCTTTTCTTTGTTTTTTCATCTTTGATTTGAAGCAGGTCTTCCTCGGTTACATCTTCCATGGATATGGCAGCTTCAAATTGTTCGGCATCCATGATTTCATTTTTGACCAGGAATCCCGCTACAAAGTGCAGCTTTTCTATGTCTTCCACCAAGATTTTTTCCGCTTTCGTATAGGCATGACTGATGATTTCCATGGTTTCATCGTCGATCATGGCTGCGATCTTTTCGGAATAGTTTCGGGCATTGCTGAATTCCTTGCCCAGGAACACTTCGGTATGACCCGTACCATAGACAATGGGACCAAGTTTTTCACTCATACCATACTGCATGATCATATTGCGAGCCAATTGGGAAGCACGCTGGATATCGTTAGACGCACCGGTGGAAATATCCCCCAACACCAATTTTTCTGCGGTTCTTCCGCCCAACAGGGACACAATTTCTTCTTCCATTTCCACTTTCGACATATACGATTTGTCTTCACTGGGCAAGGACAAGGTATACCCTCCGGCACGGCCGGACGGAATGATGGAAATCTGATGGACGGGATCCTGGGTTTTCAGTCGTTTGGTAACAATGGCATGCCCCGCTTCATGGTAAGCCGTCAGCTTCCGCTCTTTTTCAGTCACCACTTTGGATTTCTTTTGAGGACCCACAATGACCTTGATGGTAGCTTCTTCCAATTCGGTGTTTCCGATGAGCTTTTTACCTTTTCTGGCAGCCAGCAGAGCCGCTTCGTTTAACAAGTTGGCAAGATCGGCACCGGTAAATCCCGCGGTGGTTTTTGCCAGAACCGACAAGTTCACATCCCCTTCCAAGGGCTTATCTTTGGCGTGAACTTTCAATATTTCTTCTCTGCCTTTGATATCAGGATAGTTGACGGTAATTTGTCTGTCAAAGCGACCGGGACGAAGCAAAGCGGGATCCAGAATGTCAGGGCGGTTGGTAGCGGCCATGATAATGACACCATCATTAGAACCAAACCCATCCATTTCAACCAGCAACTGGTTCAAAGTCTGCTCTCTTTCATCGTGTCCGCCACCCAAACCGGCACCTCTGTGACGACCTACGGCGTCGATTTCATCGATGAATACAATGCTGGGAGAATTCTTTTTGGCGGTTTCAAACAAGTCGCGAACACGGGATGCGCCCACACCCACATACATTTCGACGAAGTCGGAACCGGAAATGGAATAGAAGGGAACGCCGGCTTCACCGGCGACCGCCTTGGCAAGCAGCGTTTTACCGGTACCGGGAGGACCCACCAACAAAACGCCTCTGGGTATTTTAGCCCCCAGTTCCAGATACTTGGCAGGATTCTTTAAGAATTCCACCACTTCTCTCAATTCTTCTTTTTCTTCGTCTGCCCCGGCAACATCCTTAAAGTAAACTTTTTTCTTTTCATCGGAACCCAATCTTGCTTTGGCGCGGCCAAAAGCGTTGATTTTGCTTCCCTTTCCGCCGGTGGCCTGATTCATCATATACATCCATAACACGATGAACACCACAATGATGATGACATAGGGTAAAAAGCTCAGCCACCAAGGGGTTGCCTGAGGAACCACATAGTTGTAGCTTTCGATGTTGCTGCCGATTTTTTCGGCCTCATTGGGGGAGGTGATATATTGACCCACATCATAGTAGAAAAGATCCAGGCTTCTCAGCTGATAAGAAAAGGTTCCGTTGATAATGCCAAATTCATTGGCAACTTCCTTCCCTTCATCGGTCAGTACCACGGTAATATAGTTATCCTCGTCCACCACAAAGGATTTCACCTGGTTGCTATGGAAAAAATCCACTACATCGCTGTAGGTGATTTTAACCGTTGTGGCATCCTCCAATAAGGTTGTCGTCACGATCAGGATACCTACAATTAAAACAATATAGAAAATGATAATTTTAAAATTACCCTTCATCTTCTTTGTTCACGCTCGCTTTCTTTGGCACCGGAGTGCTTGGAATGAATTTATTTGCTGTATGCCTCCGGCTTCAGAATGCCGATATAAGGCAGTTGCCGATAGTCTTCCGCATAATCCAGACCGTAACCCACTACAAAGGCATCGGGGATTTCTGCCCCAATGAAATCGGCTTTGATGGGCACCTTTCTTCTGGCAGGTTTGTCCAGGAGTGTACAAAGAGTCACACTGCGGGCACCCATTTCCTCGAAAGCGGCAATCACCCGCGATAAGGTGTGTCCCGTGTCCAGGATGTCTTCTACCACCATGATGTCAGCACCGGCACACATGGCAGGATCCAACGTCATCTTAACCGCCACTTCCCCGTCGGAAGTGGTGGCTTTTCCATAGGAAGAAGCGGTAATAAAGGAGACTTCCACCGGCACCTTGATGGCACGAATCAAATCGGCGAAAAAAACCACTGCACCTTTGAGAACGGCGATTGCCAACAGTTTGCCGTTTTTTGACAGTCCTTTGCGCTGATAAAATGCGGTCACTTCGCTGCCGATACGTTCAACCATGTTTTTGATATCTTCTTCTTTGAACAGTATGGACTGCATCATATTTTCATAGTCTTTATACTTCATTGTTTCCATGGTGCGTCATCCTCGCTCACAAATACTATTTTCAAATCTAATCCCTTGGCTCTGTCCGCCAACGGAAGAAACGGACCGCATATAATTCCCCGCTCATCACAAACGATGGGCAACGTGTCCCTTACAGCCCGGGGTATCTTCCTGTCGGCAAAAATTTTCTTCACTTTTTTTGTGTGCCCTCCGGCGCGGTATTGGTCTCCCTCTTGTCGAATCCGCACCATTGGCCTTCCTATTGTATCAGAAGATACATAAAAAGTGTAGTCTTTTTGCAAAATGTTTTCAAAATTTTCACTCGATGAACACGCCAGAAGCCAAACGGCGAAAGCATATCCCGGAAGGGGATTGTATCCCTCTTGTAAAAACACTTCTTGCAGGTTTGCTTTCTCGGGGTGAATTGGTTTGATTTGAAAAAAGTCGCCTGCTATTTCTACTGTGATGTGATTGCCAACATTGAACTGAGCCTGGGATTTACTTTCCAACAAAAGTCTTTTGATCCCTTGCACTTGCTCATAGGAAAGGGATTGTCCCAACCACTGTTTTAGTAATGCTTCTGCGGGAAGCAGCGACCCCGGTGCCCGAAACAGATCCTTTACTTGTGAAAGAGGCAGGGGCGTTTGAAAACCTCCCCCCATATCGGCCAGGGCTTGTTTGGCACGAAATGTAAAATACACATCGCTTTCTGAAACCACCCTGGACATCCGCATGAGACTATTATCCAAAGCCGGATTGCTTTTTTTCATAGAAGGTAAAATGGTATGGCGAATATGATTTCTGAGATAGCGGGTATCCTCGTTCGTTTCGTCTTGGCAAAAGGCAAGATCATTTTCCCGGGCATACAACAACACATCTTCCGTAGGAATGCACAAAAGAGGACGGATGATCCTTTCTCTTTGGGCAGGGATTCCTGCCAACCCCCGCAAGCCCGCACCCCGAATTAAATGCATCAGCACGGTTTCACTGTGATCCGATTGTGTGTGAGCAGTCGCTACTTTAGTATATCCTTCTTCTTGCGCCACTATTTCCAAAAACCTGTATCGTTCTTGTCTTCCCGCTTCTTCCAGCCCAACACCCTGATCCTTAGCGATCTGATCCACGGGGACAGAAAAAACATGCAATGGGATATTCCACGCTTGGCACAATTTTTTACAAAAAGCTTCATCATGCAAAGCCGCTTCACCCCGAAGACCATGATTGAGGTGTAATGCGCCCAACTGCAAAGAAAAATATCCCTGCATTTTGCGCAGCATGTGCAAGAGTACCACCGAATCTTTGCCGCCGGACAGAGCAAGTAACACTGTATCCCCTGATTCCAGCAGCTTTTCCTGCTTGCAAAAGGCAAGCACCCGATCAAAAACGGATTTACGGTTCTTCATGGTAGGTATCAAGATTGCCAAACCGGGTAAAGCGGCCTTCCCATCCCAATTTCACGGAGCCGGTGGAGCCGTGACGGTTCTTGGCAATGATACATTCTATGATGTTGTCATTCTCGCCTGTTCCTCCGCTTTCATCTTTGTACAGGAAAAATACCATGTCGGCATCCTGTTCAATAGAACCCGATTCACGCAAGTCGGACAGCATAGGTTTGCGCCCCTTCTTTTCGGTATCACGAACCAACTGGGACAGCAGCATGATCGGCACCTGCAATTCTTTAGCAAGAATTTTTAAGTTTCGGGTGATTTCACCGACTTCTTGCGCGCGATTATCAATTCTGCGGTCGGAGGACATCAACTGGAGATAGTCAATGACCACAAATCCCAGATTCTTGAGTCTTCTTAATTTTGCTCGCATTTCGGATACGGTGATATTGCTGGTATCGTCCACATAAATGTCCACATGGGATAAAGCGGTGGCGGCTTCGGCTAAACGAGCAAAATCATCATCCTGCAAATCTCCGCTGCGAAGCTTGTGGCTATCCACCCTGGCTTCCGAGGATAAAATACGAGTCACCATTTCGATTCTGGACATTTCCAAAGAAAAAATGGCAACGGCCTGCTTTTTATTCTTTGCCACAGCGGTTGCAATATTTGTTGCCATACTGGTCTTTCCGATACCGGGACGGGCTCCCAGCAAAACCAGGTTGCCTGCAGTCATCCCTACAATAAAGCGGTCCAGATCAGAAAAATAGGTAGGAATACCTCTGGCCTCGTCTTTGTTGTGCTGCAACAGCGGCAACTGCTCTTTATAAAACTCTAAGATAATATCGTGTATGTGAATAAAATCGTGGGTAATGAACCCTTGCGCCAAAGCAAACACTTTGGATTCGGCGGCATCCAGTATGTGTTGTACCGGTTCGCTGCCTTCGAACGCGCTGCGGGAGATTTCTTCTGAAATGGTAATCAGTCGCCGCAACAGTGCTTTGTCATGGACGATCCGGGCGTAGTCCGCACAGTTGGTGACCGAGGGAACAGCTTCGGCCAATTGCTTGAAATAGGCGGCTGCCCCTTCTTCTTTATACACCCCTTTGTTGACCAGTGAGTTGACCAGCGTGACCGCATCGATATGTTTGTTCTGCAGGGATAATTCCTGCATAGAAGCAAAAATAGCAATATGTTTGTCTACATAAAAATCATCTGCAGACAAAATTCCCACCACAGAGGTGAGCCGTTCACTATCCAATATGAGTGCCCCCAGAACCGCCTGTTCGGCTTCCATGGAATAGGGCAGCTGTTTGATCATAAACGGATCGGTCAGTGCCAAGGAATTGGTTTCAAAATTGCCTTTTGCCATGTTCTTTTCACCCTTATTTCTTTTCGGTTACCAGTACATGAAGTTTTCCCGTGATGCCGGTATACAACTTCACATCCATTTCATACTGTCCAAATGTTTTGATCGGTTCGGCAAGCTCGATTTTCCTTTTGTCAACCAAAATACCGAACTGCGCTTCCAATTGCTCGGAAATTTCTTTTGTTGTGACCGCTCCATAAAACTTGCCGTCTGCACCGGCACTGGCGGTGATTTTTACCAACATGCTTTCCATTTTCTTGGCCATTTCTTTGGCTGCTTCGGTCTGCGTTTTGATTTTATAGGCTTTCGCCGCTTCTTGAGATTTGATTTCGTTCATGGCAGCCGCATCGGCAATGGTTGCCAGATTGCGGGGAAACAGATAGTTTTGGGCATATCCGTCGGATACGTTTACCACCGCACCTTTTTTTCCCAGTGTGCGGATATCTTCTTTCAATATCACTTTCATTTTACTCCTCCTATATTCATTCTTCGCTGAGATATTCGTCGATTACTTTTTTCAATTGAACCAGCGCCTGCTGCATAGACGTGTTGGGCAATTGGGCTCCGGCCATATCAAAATGACCGCCGCCGCCCAGCTTTTCTACAACCAGCTGCACGTTGATCGTACCGCTGGAACGGGCGGAAATGTGTACCGTGCCATCGATTTCGCACAAGGCAAACGATGCCAATACCCCTTCCACGCCCAATAAGCGTTCCGCCACCTTGGATGCGGCAATTTTATCCCCGGCCAACGCCTCCCCTTTGAACACGGAAATGGCGATGATGTTGCGGTACACCACCACGTTGTTTTCAAACATGGCTTCCCGTACAAATTCCGAGAGTTCAATCTTAAACAGCATCTGGGCTTCATTGGGATTCGCGCCCTCTCCGCGAAGGAAAAGAGCCGCAGCAAAAGTACGCACGCCTGTATTGCGGGTAAATTGTTTGGTGTCCAGCAAGATACCGGAGAAGAGGACTTCCGCCTCTTCCTTCAGTAATTGTCCCGGTTCCAACGCCTGTTCGAGAATCTCGCACATCAATTCACTGGCAGAAGAAGCGGAAGGTTCAATGTATGTGATGCTGGGCTGCACGTCATATTCGATGGTTTTTCTATGATGGTCAATGACCACCATTTTGGATGCGTTTTTATAGATTTCGGGTGCTTCAAAGTGGGCGGGGTTGTTCACGTCCACCGCCACCAGCAAAGTATCCGGCTCGATTAAATCCTGTGCCGTGGCACCGTCCACAAATACATCGCGATAAATGGAAATCCCCCGCAGTTTACGGAAAATATTTTTTAAGTTGTTATCGTTGATATTAACGACAATATTGACTTTATTGCAATATTGCATGGCCAGCCGCGCCATACCGATACAAGCACCTACCGAGTCATGGTCGGCGTATTTATGCCCCATAATGATGACGTTGCCGGATTTTTTAATGAGGTTAACCAGCTCCCCTGAAGCCGCCACACCCAGAGAAACCGTTATGGGTGTGGATGACCCGGTCGACATGGAAATATCCCGAACCTTGTCCAATATTTCGAACTTTTGGGTGGTGAGTTGCTCCAATTTTCCTTCTTCAAATACAAACAGATATTTTTCCTTTTCCACCTCTTGGAGAACCCCTTGGAGACTATCCGACCATTCTTTTAACAAAATAGCGATTTTGGCGGAAATGGTACGGTATTCCGTCTGCAAAAAACCAGTGGCTTCCGCGGCGTTGTCCACCGCCACATAGGCAAACAGCGGATTGCGGGCGGTCAATTCCCGGGCAAGTTCAATGACTTGGGACATATCCTGCCATACGGTGATGTAATACCGGGTGCCTGCGGACTGCATCAAATTCAAATGCAATCTGTATTGCACGCCCCGCATGGTCACCAAAATAGGCCTTTCTTCCTCGCCATCCCGGGTAATGGTGCGCTCTGCCACCCGTTTGACCCGTTCCATGCTTAGTTTTTCCGCTAAAAATTCCTGCACGGAGAAATTATACAGCGGAGAAGTATTTTGCGCTGCTTTGGAAAAACTTTTGTTATACCAAATGATATCGCCGCCTGTACTGATGATCACAACGGGCATTTCAAAATGCATGATGAAATCCAATGTTACATTGCTCATGACCGCCTGCCCCGCTTTTTGGGCCCGATCCCGGGTGGCATACACCATACGCAGCAGTACCACCATAATGACGGCAAAGGCCAAAAAGCTCAGGCCAATCAAGGCCAATTGAAACCCGCCGATCAGTCCGGAAAGTACGGAGAAAGCCCCGAAGATCAGAAGCGAGATATAAAACCCGCCATCTTCGGAAAAAGGTTTGAATATTTTCCGCTTCATACCGTACCCCCCCTTACTCTTATGTTTACAGTTTATATTTTCTGTTTTGATTGGCGACACCGAAAAAACCGCCGATATACATGATGACATACCCATATGATGGGAGCGAGAGCAAAAAACCAGCAAGCAAGGCGCTGTCCTTGGAAACCGAAGCCAGGATATATCCCACAATGGGGGCGGCAACAAAGATGCCCGCTACCATGCCGTAGTATCGGATCAATGGAATCTTCTTGGACCGGCAAATATATCTAAAATAACAAAATCCTGCCAACGCCATGAGCATTTGCATGAGAGAGGCGACATTGTTCAACCCGTAACGCAAGGTTTCGTTGGAAACAAAAAAAGAAACCACAAGAACCAAGACAAAAACGGTGGATGAAATGGGAGACAGCTTATATTCCCATGTGTAAGCAAAGGCATCTTTTTTTTGCAAAACAGTTCGGAACAATCCGGTGGAAAAATAGGCGGCGAATGCGCTTGCCGCACACAAATACCCCGGCAGCGAAGCAATCAGCCCCTGTACCAAAACGGAAACGAGGGTATCAAAGTCCGTTTCAGTCTCGGTTTTTTCATACGCCCCTTTGATCACCTTGGTCAGCCAGCGGGTAAATCGATCTACCAATCCGGACAAACTCTCCCGGCTCAAATCTCCTTTTGTCCATACCAACAGTGCATACATGATCAGCACCAGCGCACTAAAACCGATGGCGACGGCAACGATGGAAACCGAAAAAGTCCGATTGGCTTTTTTCTGATAGCACAGGTATAAAACAGATGCGCTCAAAAAGAATACGATGGTTACAAATACCGTGAGAAAACCACCGAAAAAAAAGCCTGTGCCAGCCAAGCATGTCAAAGGAAGCATCCAAAACACCACCGGAATGGCAACAGGAGGTGCCTCTGCAAGAACCAGTGCCAGCAGGGCGATGACAACCGGGGAAAGTAAAATGCCGCCGATGGGGGTATATCCGCTCAAAAGGCAAAGTAAAGCCGACAAAAGCCAAACCGTTAAAAACCTTTTTATATTCCAATTTTTCATGTGTATACACAATCCCTTATCATCCAATAGATAAATAATTATAGCAGATTATTTAATATCTGTAAATAGTTTCCTTTTGAATTCTTTCTTCCTAGTCCTTTTGAATTCTTTCTTCCTAGAATATTGACAAGAAACCGCTCTGCTATGCAGAGCGGCTCGTCATTCCATAATCAGCTGGTTTTCTTCCACATTCACGGGATTGTAAATCGCGCCGGGGGTAGGCACTTTCAATTTTCTGCACCCTTTTAAGGAGGAAGGAGGTATTTGGTCGGCAGCAACAAACTTCTCCACATAATCTCCCTTTTTCAGCACAAAGATCTGGTTGCCTGCGGACGTACGAGTGGCTTTTTCGGGAATCAAAGAGCCGGGCAGATAGGCAGCCCGCATATGTTTGGTCAAGATAAACACATCTTTGGTTTTCCCTTTTTCCACGGGGATCATGCCGACGACGGGACTGGTGATGTTGAATACGCCGGTCAATTTGCGGCGATTTGTTTTGGTCTGATATTGACTTAGAGGAATGGACAAAGCCTTCCCATTTTCAAAACCAATCATCAGCCGCCCCTCGAAGTTTATTTCGGGCATGAAGAAAATGACCCGTTCATTGGCTTCAAATTCCAGTTTGGCAGGGACATATTCCCCCAGTGCCGACGCTTTGACATTTTCAAACTCTCCGACTTTCGCCTTATACAATTGCCCTTGATCCGTGAAGAACAACAGTTCACATTCGCTGGAGATTTCACCGCTGTACACAATTTCATCCCCGTCTTTGAGTTTTTGATCATCGCTGCCACGAATGGACTGCAACGTAATCCGCTTGAAATATCCTTCTTTGGTCATAACCACATATACCTGATAGGCCTCTTCTTTTTCTTCGGACACAATCAGCTGGGCTTCTTTGCCGGAAATAATTTCGGTTTTCCGGGGAATACCATATTTTTTCTGTACAACCCGCAGTTGCTCGATGATCAAATTGTTCAATTTCTGCTCGGATTTCAGAATCCCTTCCAGCCGTTTGATTTCGGCTTTGAGGGTATCCATTTCAGCCACCCGAGAGAGAATATGTTCTTTGTTCAAATTCCGCAAACGAATGTCGGCAATGAATTCAGCCTGCGGCTCGTCGATGTCAAACCCCTTGCACAAGTTAGGAATCACATCTTTGTCGTTCTCGGTTTTCCGAATGATGGAAATGGCTTTGTCAATGTCCAGCAGGATCTTTTCCAATCCCATCAACACATGCAATTTATCATTTTTGACCATCAAATCAAAGTAAATTTCCCGTTTTAAGCATTCGCATCTGAATCCATGCCACTCCTGCAAGATTTCTCGAATGCCCATGAGTCTGGGCGTGCCGCCGATCAATATATTGAAATTGCAGGGGAAATTGCACTCCAAATCGGTTCTTTTGAACAGCTTAGCCATCAACTTGTCAGGTTCTACACCCCGCTTGATATCAATGGTAAGCTTCAAGCCCCCCAAATCCGTCTCATCCCGCACATCATTGATTTCTTTGAGTTTTCCTCCCTTTACCAGCTTGGCGATTTTATCGATAATCGCCTCTACTGTGGTGGAATAGGGGATTTCATAGATTTCGATGCACTGCTGATTCGGTACGACGCGATATTTGGAACGCAATCGGATGCTGCCTCTGCCGGAACTATATATGGCATCCATTTCATGCTTGTTATACAGAAGCTGTGCACCCGTAGAAAAATCCGGCGCAGGCAGGGTAGCGGACAAATCATGTTGGGGGTTTTGAATGAGAGCGATGGTAGTTTCGCACATTTCTGCCAGGTTGAACGAGCAAATGGAGCTGGCAAGACCCACCGCAATGCCCGTGTTGGGAGAAACCAAAACGTTGGGAAAACTGGTGGGAAACAACACCGGCTCTTTGGTTGTTCCGTTGTAGTTGTCCATCATATCAACAGCGTCTTTGTCGATACCACTGAACAATTCCTGGCAAATGAGATCCAGTTTGACTTCGGTATAACGGGAGGCGGCATAGGCCATTTTGGAATATTGTTTGCCAAAGCTTCCTTTGGAATCAATGAAAGGATGAAGCAGGGCTTCGTTTCCTCTGGTCAGGCGGACCAGCGTTTCATAAATGGCACCATCTCCGTGGGGATTCAATTTCATGGTCTGCCCCACCACGTCGGCGGATTTGATGCGGTTGCCGGTCAATAATCCCATTTTAAACATGGTATACAGCAATTTTCTGTGAGCCGGCTTAAATCCGTCGATTTCGGGAATGGCACGAGAGACAATGACGCTCATCACATAGGGCATATAGTTGGTTTCCAGCGTATGGGTAATGGGACTGTCATGAATGATGGCAGGGGTACCGGTACCGGACTTTTTAATATCTTTTCTGGCTTTCGCCATCTTCAGTTTCCTCCTTTTTCCACCAGAAATTCTTTGTACATGCTTCGGATTTTTTCATCCGCAATCACACGGATCAGCATACCGTCGGATGCATAGTCACAGGAAACAACGGTGGATGTTTTATACAATCGGTTCAAATACCCCCCGCCGAAGGCGTTGGGAAATTTGAAGACAACTTCTTTTTTGCATTCGCTCACCGCTTTTTCTATGCGGGCGATGAGGGTGTCGATACCTTCTCCCGTGACAGCGGAAATATAGACCGTGTCAGCGCGGGGAGTCAGCAAAGGCAGCATCTTTTTTTCCACCCGATCACATTTGTTGAACACATACAGCATAGGTCGGGGCTCTGCTTTGCGTTTGGCATACAATGCGGATAAAATCTGTTCGGTGACAGATAATTGATGGTCCACTTCCGGATTGGAAGCGTCCAATATTATTAAAATCAAATCCGCCAATACCACTTCATCCAGGGTAGACTTGAAAGCTTCCACCAAGTGGTGGGGCAAATGCTGAATAAATCCGACGGTATCCGTCAACACCACTTCCCCCGCAGTCGGCAGTTTCAGGCGGCGGGTAGTGGGGTCCAGCGTGGCAAACAACTTGTCTTCCGACAAAATGTTGGCATGCGTCAAATGGTTAAGAAGGGTGGATTTTCCCACGTTGGTATACCCTGCAATGGCAATCTGGGGTATCCCGGAAGAACGGCGGGCGCTGCGCTGGATACT
>ENA-UOOK01003291-UOOK01003291.1-fermentation-metagenome-genome-assembly--contig:-NODE-3291-length-18526-cov-6.085648_pt1 | contig 18526 bp, 14 predicted proteins | sample MGYA00245777_ERZ724023 | MGnify/ENA primary metagenome ERZ724023 (study PRJEB28704, sample SAMN03018312) | fermentation metagenome | biome: anthropogenic terrestrial biome; feature: soil; material...
AGACGTGTGCTCTTCCGATCTGTTGCGACTCTTCGGGATAAGCTTGTCGATAAGTGCGATAAGCAAGATTCCTCCAAAAAAAGCTGTAACAGTAAGCCATGTACCGGGCTTATCACCCAGAGCGTCGGTAAGTTCAGTCCTGGCTTTAAAAAATATCTCTACGAAAGAGACATAAATCATCACCCCTGCCGAGAATCCCAAGGATATTGACAAAAATTTGGTGTTGGTGCGTTTTGCAAAAAAGGCCATTGCACTGCCAATACCTGTTGACAAACCGGCAAACAGAGTCAAGCCAAATGCAAATAAAACAGTGTTCAATTCCATTTCTTAATCGAATATGCTACTTTTTATTACGTTCATAAACAAATTATCCACGCGAAAGTTCTCCTTCCAAAATTAATCTTCTATTATCAAAAACTACTTAGGCTCTTAAGTCAAAAATAGTATTTTTGCATAGATAATCGGTTTTTTCTCGATTATCTATGGAAAAATATGAGAATGAGCTCTGGCAGCTACGATTTACAGATTTCTTAATTTTGAGTTTGCAAACAATTCAATTACTTTCATGTTCTTTGTAGGAGTTACTTAAATGCATGGAAAAGTTTTCCGCATGAATTAAATAAAAATAAATACTGCAAAAATGAAATTTCTATCTCTTACATTATTATTAATCCTTTCCTTAACCATTAAAGCTTATGGACAGGAAGACTACAAAAACCCTGATCCCAATTTCAGTTTTGAAAACCCCTCGCCCCATAAGCCGGTAGCGCTTCCTGAGTCGGTAAAATTCAAAAAACGTCCTAAGAATATAATTCTGCTTATTGGCGACGGCATGGGAGTAGCACAGGTTTACTCAGCCCTTACAGCCAACAAGGGCCAACTGAATCTGAATTATATGAAGCATATAGGCTTTATGCAAACTCAAAGCGCCGACGATTATATTACCGATTCGGCAGCTGCAGGAACTGCAATAGCCACGGGAGTGCGTGTAAATAATGGAGTCATAGCTATTGACCAGGATGGCAAAGTTCTCAAATCCATCCTTTACATCAGTGAGGACAACAATAAAGCTACAGGTCTTGTTTCCACCTCAGCAATCACTCATGCAACACCTGCATCTTTTGTAGCCAATCAGCCCGACAGAGGAATGTATGAAGATATAGCCGGGGATTTCTTAGACAGTGGCATAGACCTTTTTATCGGAGGCGGAAAGGAACATTTTACAAGCCGCGAAGATGGAAGAAACTTGTTGGAAGAACTTAGCCAAAACAATTACCGGGTTTTTAGCTCTTTAGAAGAGGCTGCATCAGTTAAGACAGGGCCAATGGCCATCCTTACCGCAGCAATCCATAACGAAGTTTACCCCGAGCGCGGTAATCTACTTCCCGATGCCACTCAAAAGGCTATTGAAGTTCTTCAAAGCAACAAGGAGGGCTTCTTCCTTATGGTTGAAGGTTCTCAAATAGACTGGGGAGGTCATGCCAACAACACAACTTACATAGTCCATGAGACCCTTGACTTTGACCGAGCCGTCGGTAAGGCCTTAACCTTTGCTGCCAATAATAAGGAAACCCTTGTGATAGTAACTGCCGACCACGAAACGGGTGGAATGTCAATCGATAATGGTGATATATCCAAGGGTACGCTTAGCGCCAAATACACAACGGATGATCATACAGGCATAATGGTGCCGGTTTTTGCCTACGGCCCCGGTGCCGAAGCTTTTATTGGCATCTATAAAAATACTGATCTTTTCGTTAAGATGGTAGAAGCATTTGGTTTTTAAACCCGAAATAAGAAGAACGCTTTGTGATATTAGAAAAACACATTCAACTGCCCGAACAGGCAGTTGAATGTGTTTTTTTTTAGCGAATAATAATTTTCTGCCTGTCAGCTATATATATTCCTTTAGGAATGCCCTCATAAGAATTTTTTCCTACGCTAATTTTCAAATGGCAAACCACAACGCCGCTAATTGAATACAAGCTTAGCTCCCTGGCTATACCGCTCTCTGCATAGAGTACTCCATTGCTTGAGTAAAAACGTATAGCGCTCAACAACTCAGGCTCGGATGCTCCCGTTGGGAAAGTTTCATTCAGGGTATGATCCAAACCGCCGGCTTTGTAATATCCGCCATTAACCACATCAAAGCCTATGCTTGCAGGCGCCTGATTGCCCCCACCGTCATTAAACAAGACCTTCCAGTTGTTAATGCTGCCCTCTAAAACGAACTTATACACCCCGCCGCCAAGACTTTGCATCCTATCACCGGGCCAGGCCTTGGTTATCATCTTTGCTCCATTGTCTTCATAGTAGATATACGAATTAATCAGGCTGCCCCAATTAGCGGGTTTTTCAAAGAAGATGGCTTGTTCTCCGTGAAGAAGCACCGGCTCAGTAACTTCACCCGGTTCTACAGGATTGGCCACTTCTTCCAGAAGAGGCTCTGTTTCATCGGGGTAAGCGCCTTGCTCAATATTAACAGGAGATGAGGCATAGATATATTTCCCGTCTTTACCAACCTTCCCCGGTGCCGGAGTTCTGGATGTACTAAGCACGTAAACCCTGATATTGCCCTTCCCATTAAGAGAAGCGCTAAGGGTATTATTGCTTACCTGTTTTATATCACCGCTAACAACATCAGTATAAGTTCCATTCAAAATATTGGAAAAAGTTGCGTCACCCGAAATCGCCACAAGAGCATAACTGTCGGTGTTTGCATCTACATACCTTCTCTTAAAAGCGATACCCGAGGCATTGATATTTGCCGTTGAATACTGACCTTTACGAAGTGCAGGAACTGCCATTCTAATTTGGCTCAAACGCTGAATATGCAAGGAAAGAGGATGGTTTAAGCTAACTGCTACATTGCCGCCGGCATTATCGTAATCGGCAAAATCATTTACCGTAAGATCTCCTTCAATATATCCTCCAAAATAGGCACGTCCTGATTCGCGCAAAGCAATAGTTGGGCCCTTATCAATTGGTTTTCCCTTTTTAAACTCTATCTCACTGCCATAATACAAACAAGGAATCCCTCTGAAGGTGTACATAAGCGACAGATTCTCTGCCCATGTACTTTGCGGCTGAGCAAAACGCTCCCCTTCAGGAGCTCCGTCGGGAGAATAATCGTGAGAATCAACATAAACCACATTAAAAGTAGCGTCATTATAAGCATGGTCACCACTAGTTGCTACGCCAAATGCCGAATATGCATTTTCAAAATTCCAGTGCATAGGAAAATCTATTACATCCAAACCCGAGCGCAAAGAATAATCAGGAGTGCGGTAGTCGTTACCATTCAAAAAAGCATTATTGGAGCTTGGCTGATTGCCTTCACTTGCATTATCATTATAGTTGGCGATGCACGATTGTTGATTAAGAAAAGGAAAACCACTATCGGCAAATATTGCCGTATTTTTATATTCCGTAGCATCCTCACTCCAGGCATAGCTTTTAGAGTCCTTCCATGTATAAAATGGAGTTGACATGGCAGGAGTATTCCTGTACCAGTAATTCCTATCCCTGGTACAAATTTCGCCAAACATGAAGAAATTATCCTTCCCAACAGATTCCGCAACTGCTTTAAATGCAGGATTAAACACCTTATTAAAGACTAAGCGGGAAATATGTCGGCCTGTATCAATACGAAAGCCATCCACTCCCATTCTTATAAATTGAGAATAAGCTTCAATAATATAGTTGTAAACTAAAGGGTTTTCAGTGTTTAAATCCACACAGTCGCCGGCAATCTGAGCCCATTGAGAAGTAATATCATCCCAGTTAAAATTCCCGTAGTGGTGGAAATGATTATTCTTATCATGGTTTTGGCCGTCCGTATTTTTCATAAGAGCCAGACGAGTCTGATACTGCTGTCCGGGCGTCATTTCGTCATAATTATCCGGCAAGATTCCGGGAATCTTAAGCATGCAAGCCTCCGCATCGGCCAAGTCTGCTGTGTAGTCTTTTTCAAACATGGGAGAAAGAAAGCTTTCGCCAAAATTTCCTGTGTGATTAAAAACAACATCCAGCACTATTTTCATATCCCGCGCATGAACCTCATCAATAAGATCTTGAAAAAGAACATCCTCTGACTCGTACCGCGGATCAACCTTTTTGAAATTCATTGCATGATAGCCGTGATAGTCATAGCCACTGGCATTTTCAACCACAGGAGTAATCCACACTGCCGTAAAACCAAGAGCCTTTATATAATCCAGTTTTTCAATAAGACCCTTAAAATCACCCCGCCATGCAGGATCCCCCTGATTTAGGCTCTTACCGTCCCAGCAATGAGTATTATTGTCGGGATCTCCGTCATAAAAGCGGGTAGTAATAACAAAATAAATTGTTTCATCGCGAAAATCCGTGCGGGTAAAATCCTGCGCGCTTGCAATACAACTAATGCTCAAAAACAGCACTAGTTGTATTGCAATAATTATACTTTTTGTAAGTTTCATTATTATCCAGATTTTGTCTACTTAATAATTATTTTGCTTGTCTTATCGCCCACTGTCACGATATAAACTCCCGGGCCGGGGACTGTGACCGGTTTAAGTTCGCCTGTCAATATAAACTTAGCTATCACAGTTCCGTTTATACTAATTACAGCCACTTCAGCTCCCGCTTCTCCCTGAACATAAATATCGCGCCCAACGGAATACGCTTTTGATAAATTCACATCCTTCATATCCATTCCGCTAGCCACATCAATAGAGTATGGCAGCATGATATCAACAACATTGTTTGCAGCGTCTTTCACATATACTTTAACAGTGTAAGCACCATTAACAAGGGGCTTCCAGCTTGCAGTACCTTCACTTTGATAATCGTTCAGAACAGTTTCTTCTCCATTCAGGATGAGTGAAAATTTGAAAAGATAAGGAGCCTTTCCATTTTCTGCCACCGCGGATAGTGAAATCACAGAACCCAGAGCTTGAGGCGATTCAGGACTTGCTGTCAGGCTCGAAATATTAAGCGGCAGCATAAGGCTTTCCACCCCACCAACTGTGTACCAGGCATTGTGAATTATCAAAAAGCCGCCTTCGCCAGAAGCAGGACTCTGGTTGGAGCCATTATCATTAAAAATAACAACGGCTTTGGTGTATCCTGTGCAGTCTATCGTGTATTTATACTGATCACCTCCCAGAGACTCCATTTCAAGGCCGGGCCAAGCAGCATTTTCTCCTCCTACACCGTTTGAGTCATACACATAGGCAAAAATAGAAGAGCCCCAAGCGGCAGGTTTAGTGAAATAAAGAGTTTTAACAGGCTCAGTGTCTTCAACGCCATATAGACCGATAAAGCCTGAAGTATCATAAAGCCCATTGTTTTGCGGCAGGAATCCCTCACCTGAGGGCGCTTGAAGACCAGTGGCATTAAATATAATTCTGGGGTTCACATAGCTTGCAGGAATCGTGAAGTTGTAAATGCTTCCGCTCTCCAAAGTCATAGCTTCTCCCGGCCATAAGTTGTTCACATCTCCATCTCCATAAATGTAAATATTAACAGGGCTGCTCCATGCTGCAGGTTTTTCAAAATAAACCTTAGTTCCTTCAATGCTTTCAGCGAAAGCAAAATCGACACCGATTATCATGATAGCGGCAATCAGCATCAAACTTTTTCTTAGATGAGTAAATGTTTTTTCCATAGAGGGATTTTTTAAAAGAATGTTTATCACACAAATACAATAACATCCTGTAAAACTAGCCCATTTCTTAATTAGTGTCAAAATTTGTAAACTTTGCAAAGTCGGATAAAAGAGCTCTCAAACGGTTGCATTAAGGAGATATTTTTCCAAAAAAAAGATTCTTTTTATTTTTTATGTCATCGCAAACGATTGAAATTTTTAGTGAAGTAGAGATATCAAAAAAGGCTGCCCCTTGGGGGACAGCCTCTTTATTATAAAGTTAGCCTAAAAGCCTCAGATACTAAAACAGATAGCGCAAGCCAACCTGAACTTGCCATACCTGGCTAAGGTTCAGATAAGGAGTGTAGGTCTCGCTTGGGTAAACCGAATTACCTTCTGAATCATTTATCTTAATCATAGAGAATTCAGGAACATTTCCAGCATCTCTTCCTTCATATCTTAAAATAGCACCAAAGTTGGAGGAAGCCATATTTTTATTAACTCCCCACTCTGAATTAAGCATATTACCAAAATTCAAAATATCAACGCTGGCTTGCAAAGTATGCTTGCGTCCGGCAACATTTAAAGAAAAGTCCTGCATTACTCTAAGGTCAAACTTATTAACCCATGGAGCTCTGGCAGCATAAGCCTCAGCATATTCGCCCTTATGATTCTTCAAATAATTGTCTTGTTCCATGAATTTGAAAAAAGCATTCTCGTCTTCGGCAGAAACAAAATTGATATCCCCACGCTCTTTAGGTATGTAAATTAAATCACCTGTAAGACCATCGCCGTTCATATCGTTGCTGTAGGTAAAGGAGTTTCCGTAAGGAGAATATCCTGAATAAAACACACTAAAGGTAGTAGCCAAATGGTCGTTGGCATAAGGCAAGCGGTAGGAAGCCGAGGCTATTACCTTATGAGGCACTACATATTGTGAGCGCTGTATGCCGGCGGTATTTGGACCGTCAACAGACAAAACACCTACCCAGGCTGAATTGGCATTACTTCCCGGCATACCTGAAACCTCTTTCATCTCGGTAAAGGTATAGGCAGCCATCAGGTTCAATCTTGGAAGCGGCTCTGAATTTAGTGTAAGATTAAGAGTATAACCATAACCTTTATCGGTGTTTGAAAGCACATTAGCATCCCTTACTCCCACAGAGGAAGGTTCATAACGATAGACTGAGGGGTAAATATAGCGCTGATCAGAACCTGCAAATTTTGCCCAACTTGCTTCCGGGTTCATAATCAAATAATTTTCCTGCATTACTGCATTGATATTCTTCGTATAAATAGCTTCGGCAGTTAATGAAAGAGGGAAATCAACAGCAAACTTATAATCTGCTGCGATAGAAGACTTCCACACCTGAGGCATCTTGAAATCAGGGTCAACACCAGCAATAGAACTGGGCACAACACCGTCTTCGGGAGTTACTTCAGTCTGAAAGCCAAGCCTGTCTATCATCTCATTAACATCAGTAATCATACCTCCCTGTAACAAGTCCAGACGACTATCTCTGCTGGCAACAGTGCCATCAGAATTAAAACGGGTTTGAACCTTCATCAGTAGCTGATTCATTCCGGCGTTAGAAGGCATATTGGTGAAAAATACAAGAGGAAGTCTTCCGGTAAACACTCCGGTTCCACCACGCAGTACCAGGCTTCTATCCCTGTTTACGTCCCAGGTAAAGCCAAGTCTCGGAGAAAAATTCACTCTTGAATCAGGCCAGGCACCTGAATCAATTTTTCTTCCACCGAAATCAAGCTCATAGATAGCGTTGTTACGCATCAGATTATCATCAAAGATCAGATTATCTGCTCTAAGACCTAGAGTCAGTTTCAGATTCTGAAGAGGATTCCATTCATCCTGAAGATAAGCTCCAATTTGATGGAAAATAACTTCAGAAGTTGGCTCAAGATTTCCGTTAGCGCCATAGGTAAGCGCAAAATCGACAGGTGCAGCACCGTTAATAAAATCAGTTATCCCGGCATAGCGGTAATAACCTGTTCCGCTGCGCATATATGAATTATTTGCCAGTTGATACTCATAGCTCACACCTGCCGTCAGCTTGTGGGCATCCAAATAATAGGTAAAGTTGTCGGTAATGGTCATCACCCTGTTCTTAACTCCATTATTATAGGTAAACAACTCATAACCGGCAGAAATGTAGGGGTCAAGAGCAGCAGCTCCGGTGGCTACATCACCACTCATAATGTCAATAAAAGGGAACTCAGATGATTCAGAGCCTCGGACATCCTGAATGTCCGTGTAGGTAAAAAGCAGTTGATTGGATGACTTGTCACCCAGGCTGCTGTTCAACTCTGCTGTCAGAGAATTCACGATATTGTCCATTGAGTACATAGAGTTGGCATAAGACATCGAGTGCTCTGAAACACGATTTTTCTTGTTATCTCTATAGTGACCGTCGGTAGAGTTGCCGTTAGGAGCATTCCATGCCTGGTTTTTTGTGTAGTTATAACGAACACTCAACTTATGAGCATCAGAAATATTCCAGTCTAATCTTCCTAAGAATTTAACATTACTCTCATCAGCAGGGAAACTGCTATAAGAGCCTGTTTCATATCCATAGTTGTCGCGAAGATGCTTTGAAACTCTCTCTAAGTCGCTTTCGGTTACCCTCGAAATGGTTTGTCCATCAGAAACACCATTTGTTGAAGCTCTCCAGGTAATAACTTGTTGAGGAACATCTTCCTTTTCAAAGTTGGTGTAGAAAAACAGCTTGTCTTTAATAATTGGGCCACTTAAAGAAGCGCCATAAACAGTCCTTGACTCTTTATCGCGATCTTCAAAGTCATGGTCGCCAATTTTGTTACCACGCAAGTCCTGATTCTTAAAATAAGTATAGGCTGTACCTTTGAAGGCGTTGCCTCCCGATTTGGTGATAGCATTTATACCTCCTCCAATAAAATTGGTCTGTCTAACATCGTAGGGAGCCACCACAACCTGCACTTCTTCTATGGCCTCCAGAGAAATAGGGTTTCCGCCTCCGGGAAGGCTTGAGCTTAAACCGAAGTTGTTGTTAAAATTAGCTCCGTCAACTGTAAAGTTTGTGGAGCGTCCATCACCACCGGCAAAGCCCATACCGTTTGCGTATGGCGAAATCTTGGCAATATCTGAAATGCTCCTGTTGATAGTAGGCATAACATTGATCTCATCGTTGCCAATATTGGTAGCTGCGCCTGTCTTTTGAGTACTGAAAGCAGATTGTTCGTAACCAACAACCACGACCTCCGAAAGGCTGGTAGCTCCTTCGCTAAGTTCCACATTTAATTCAAAGATCTGACCCAGTAAAAGGGTAACATCAGAATAAGATCCGGAACTGTAACCCACGAACGACACAGTAATTTCATAAGGTCCGCCGGGTCGTGCGCCCTGAATATTATAATAGCCATTGCTATTGGTAACTGCAGCATACTGTGAACCCGATGGTTTGTGTACGGCAACCACAGTTGCTCCGGGAAGGGTTTCATTACCTGCACCCACTACCCTACCTGAGATTCCGGAAGTAGTAATCTGTGCCATAGTCGTAAAACCAACCATAAGTAATACTAAGGACAGAATAATAACTCTTTTCATAATAATCTTCATTAGTTTGCTTTAATAAAATCCACTTTTAGTTTTCAAGCTGCAAAAATGACCAATTAATACCAACTGTATAATCATTCTAAATTAAGCTTAGGTTAACAATTCATTTACCCTTTATTATCTGCAAAAACCGGTATTCACGAAGCAGAAACTCTCCGTCCGGAAGGTCTCTTTTGGTGGAAAAATTAATAGTCGCACTTGACAGTGCGGCTATTTGATTGATAGTGAGGTACGAAGACTTCGTCATATACAACTCAGGAGCCGCATCATAAAGATGAACGACCCATGTTACTTTTTAGAATGTTTCGTAATTATGCTACTGCCATCCCGATCAGATAAGTTGCTGCCAGAGCAACAATAGGATAGAGCTCAACAAATACAGCCAGGATAAGAGTTTTACCACCTACATCATGTCCTGAACCAACAGCAGCGATACCATTAGCACAGACCTTAGCCTGATTTATTGACGACAGCAGTCCCACAATACCGAGAGCCATACCGGCACCGAATACAGCAGAGGCCTGAAGCCATGTAGCCTCGGCAGTCAGCAGCCCGAATCCATTAAGCAGGAAATAGCCTGCAAAGCCATACAAACCCTGGCTACCGGGCAGTGCGGTAAGCATAACATAAGTACCAAAACCTTCACTATTCTTTTTAAGTGAACCAATTGATGCGTTGGCAGCTATACCACAGCCTACGGCACTTCCTATACCTGACAAACCGACCATCAATCCAATTCCTAAATAAGCTAATACAATAGGTTCCATTTTCTAAATTGTTTTAATTGTTACTTTTCAATTCGCTATTTACGGCAATTTTCGGTTCATCGGCAAAGGGTGAATACTTACGACCACCACCAACAAAACCTGAATTATTATAGAATTCAACAAAGGTAAGCCTGATAGGATGCACAAAGGCACCAATACCCGACATAACAAGAGTAATACCATGCCCGGCCAGGAGTATTATTATCATTACAATAGTTCCCACTACCGGAATATCGGGACTCATACTTGAGGCCATCATATTAAATACAGATGCCAAAATTCCACCTGAAATACCCAGGGCAAACAAACGCACGTATGAAAGCATATCGCCCAGTAATCCTGTTACCGTGCCGTATATATCCCATATACCCATCAGAATATTCATAAACACATTACGCTTAGGGTCATTAAGTATCATGATAAGGACACCCGCGACAAGAGCTACGGCAATATTGATATTCTTAGCTAATGCAGCAGTTATAATGTCATTAGAACTTAGCAAGTAGCTAGCCCCCAATCCTAAGATTAAAATAATCCATCCAATAGTACTGAAGGCATATCTAAAGCCCTGGGCGATAGTAATGTTGACTATCTTAATAAATTTGCCGAACATTATTTGGATAGCTCCCAACACCAGAGACAGAGTAAAGAGCTGATCGGTGGTGATAAAATGCTCCTTCATATTTTCAAGGAAGGGAATCCCAAAGTTGCCCATATTAAGTCCAAAGAAAGAGCCGTTCAGACATCCCCATACTATCGTGGCCAAACCAAGATACTGCCCCAGTGTAAGAGCCTGTTTCATCTTGGGAAGCTTCATCTTAGCTAGAGAGGATGCAAGCAGAACTATCAGACCGTAGCCTGCATCACCAAGGGCTATACCAAAGTAGAGCATATAGAAGGGCGCAAAGAAAGGCGTCAGATCCAGCTCTTTATGATTAGGCAACTCATAAAAATCACCTATCAGTTCGAAAACTTTGGTGAATTTATTATTTTTCAGCTGTATAGGAACCTTCTCTCCCTCCTCAGCCTCTCGCCTGAGTGCCACAATAGCTTTAGTATCAAGATAGCTGTCCAGCTCATCGGCATTGGGCACAGGCACCCAACCTTCCACCAGTTTGACCTTCCCTTCGGCTTCGGCAGTAGTCTGATGCCACACATCAGCCATTTTGAATTCAGCCTTCATATCATGATAGTATGCCTTAATTAGTGGCTCAGCATACCAGGCTACAGCATCAATCTTCCGCTGCTCTTCATCATATTTTCGTCGCGATTCTTCCAGCGAGTCCTTAAGCTCTGAAAGAGAACGCTCAGGGGCAGCCACCTCATCAACTCCGGGGATAGTTATAGCTTCGGCCTCTTTGTCAGCAGTTTCAGTTAAGAGCACAAAATAGCGGTAAGCCCTAAGGTCGCTCACCACAGCAATAGGGTATTGCTGTATCCATTCTTCCTGAAACTTTTTAATCGGGCACACTAAAAACCGGAACTCCAGTCCTGCTTGTGAAAGCTTGCACATAGTGTCCACAGAGAAATCGCCCCAGGGCTCGGTCTGTCTTATTTCTTTCTCAATATTTGAGCAGGCCTGCAGAGCCTTTTCGGCTTCATTTTCGTATTCTTTTAGCTGATAAATTAACTCGATACCCTTCTTAAGCTCAATAGGAGCAGGAGCCTCCTTCAGCGAAGCCTTTCTTAGTTCAAGAGATTTCATAGTCTGCGTGACTTCAGAAATATTACGCATCATCTCCTGCATTTCAGGCGTAGGCTCAGCAGCTTTCGTCTCAATATGAACAACCCCAATCTTTCTTATCTCATCCAGAAACTGAGCATATTCTGCATGATGAACCAAAAAAGAGTATTTCTGCATTTTTACAATCATTGCTCCACCTCTCTTTCTTTCTCTTGTCGGGTTTTAACAATTTTCTGAGCCGACTTAGACAGGTTGTCTTCATCTTCCAGAAAACGTTTAATCTTACGTATGGCATCTTCAAATCCCGGAATCTGAACCTTTTCATAAAGATTAACCTTTTGGGTAGTCTTCTTACGTGAATGATCCAGAAGCTCCATCTTCCTTGCGTAAACCTCACGATTAATGGCAATTTCAGCAAGACTCCGCAGTATGGCTATACCATCGGCAAACCAAAGAGGGCGACTAAAAGCATGAAAGGGCTCAACTCCGAATTCGACCTCATCCAGAACGGGAGTCATAACTCCCGCTATCTTCTTCACCGACAGCACAACATTATCCACCCTGAGCAAAGACTGGTCAAACTCACCCCAAAGCCTCACCATTCCGTCATATCTGCCCATCTCTTCCATAAATTTATTATCGAGTTCGGACACCATGTCTTTGGCTCTCTTAACCTCGCTTCGCAGTGCAGACTCCTTATTCTTCAGGGTTGGCAAAGTTCTTTGGCGAACCTTCAACTGCTTGCCGAGATTTTGAAGTGATGTTTTATTATATTGAAATTTAACAGCCATCCTGATTTATGTTTTATCTAATTGGAGAAGCAGTAACTCCGCTCCTATTTTCCCTTCCAATATTGGTCAACAAACTCCTGCCTAATACCGGTCTCTGCTTTACTGAAATATTTTCCCAACAAATCCCAGCAAATATTAAGCATGGTATCAGTATCCACGTTAACATCGATAGCAAGCAATTTGTCAGAATATTCTTTGGCAAAGTCAAGTGTCCGCTCATCATAGTTGGTAAGGTCAAAACCGTTTTCAAGTTTGGTACGTGCATTCGCGGCATCTGCATAAAGTCGGATAGAGGCATTCATAACCTGAGGATGATCGGCGCGTGTCTTCTTTCCTATAACAAGTTGTTTCAAGCGCGACAATGAGCGGAAAGGGTCAACGATAACCTTACCAATTTCGCTATCACGACGCAGAAAAAGCTGTCCCTCAGTAATATATCCAGTATTATCAGGAATAGCGTGGGTAATATCTCCACCCGAAAGCGTGGTCACTGCAATAATGGTGATTGAGCCACCCGATGGAAACTGCACAGCCTTTTCGTAGATGCGCGCCAAATCAGAGTAAAGCGATCCGGGCATACTGTCTTTGGAAGGAATCTGATCCATGCGGTTGGACACAATACTCAAGGCATCGGCAAAGAGCGACATATCTGTCAAAAGCACCAAAACACTTTCATTCTTATCAACAGCGAAATATTCGGCAGCAGTAAGTGCCATATCCGGTACCAGTATCCTCTCTACCGGAGGGTTCTCGGTGGTATTAACAAAACTCACGATGCGCTCCAACTCACCGGCATTCTCAAAGAGATGCTTAAAATAGAGGTAATCATCGTTGGTCAAACCCATGCCTCCCAAAATAATCTTATCGGCCTTGGCCCGAAGAGCAACATTGGCCATTACCTGGTTGTAAGGCTGGTCGGGATCGGCAAAGAAGGGAATCTTCTGCCCCGACACCAGGGTGTTATTTAGGTCTATACCGGCGATACCCGTAGCGATAAGCTCAGATGGCTGCTTACGACGAACAGGATTTACCGAGGGACTACCTATGTCCCTGATTTCTCCTTCCACTTCGGGGCCTCCATCTATAGGGTCACCATAAGCATTGAAGAAACGGCCGCACAACTCATCGCTAACCTTTAGCTGCGGTGGGTGTGCTAAAAACACAACCTCAGCATTTGTTGGAATACCTTCAGTACCCGAAAAAATCTGCAAGGTAATCTCGTCGCGGACTATTTTGACAACTTGCGCCAAACGCCCGTCAACGGTTGCCAGCTCATCGTAGCCTACACCTGAAGCTTTCAGGGTAACGGTAGCTTTTGTAATATTGCTAAGCTTGGTATATATTTTTTGAAATGCCAGACTATTCATTCTTGCTGTTTTCTTTGTTTATAACTTAAGTGATACGCCCCTAATCAGATTTAATTCATTCGTTCAGCTAAATGCTTCCGTATTTCCGCCTCCAGACTAACAAATTTTTCCGACTTATATTCAGAATAATTCATTTGCTTGTAGTAGTTTATCAGCTCTTTAAAAAACCTTCCAACCTCCTCGAAATTAACAAAGTTGAAAGATGAGTCGGTCACCTTCAAAACCGAGTCTAACATATATTGCTGTCTGTCCAAAGGAGTAGAAGCATCAATATTATCAAAGGCATCCTGCTGAAGAATGATAAAATCGATAAGTTCCGATTTCCAGTAACGTTCATGAAACTCGATGGGCACACCATCATCACCAAGGATATTAATCTGCTCCATAGCTTCCTTGCCTCGCAGCAGTATATCCTTCGCCTTTGTTACACTTTCAAGCCAGGATTCGCCCAGCTTTACTTTCAGATTCTCCTGTACTTCAGCATACTCAAGATATTTAGAGTAACTGTCGATGGGATCTATCGCAGGATAGCGCTTGCTGTCGGCCCTGTCTTGCGACAAACCGTAGAAGCAGCGGGCGGCCTTACGGGTACCCTCTGTAACAGGCTCTTTCAGGTTACCCCCTGCCGGCGAAACCGTTCCAATAAAAGTAATGGATCCGGTTGAACCATTAGCCAGATTGACGATACCTGCGCGTGAGTAAAAATTCGAAATAACAGCCGAAAGATCCATAGGGAAAGCGTCGGGTCCGGGCAGCTCTTCAAGGCGGTTGGACATCTCGCGCAAAGCCTGCGCCCAGCGAGATGTAGAGTCGGCCATTAGCAATACTTTCAGTCCCATGGCACGATAATACTCGCCTAAGGTCATAGCCGTATAAACTGATGCCTCACGCGCTGCCACCGGCATATTTGATGTGTTTGCAATAATAGTAGTACGCTCAATAAGTTTACGCCCCGTCCTTGGGTCGTCAAGCTCGGGAAACTCGGTAAAGATTTCCACCACTTCATTTGCTCTTTCGCCACAGGCCGCGATAATCACCACATCGGCCTCCGCTTGTTTGGAGATAGCATGCTGAAGAACAGTTTTGCCTGTACCGAAAGGACCGGGAATAAAGCCTGTTCCACCTTCAGTAATAGGATTCAGCGTGTCAATACAGCGCACTCCGGTCTCAAGCAGTCTAAAAGGTCTCGGCTTATCAACATAAGCTCCCACGGCCATTTTAACGGGCCATTTCTGAACCATTGTGATTGGAATTTCCTTATTCTCATCATCAACAACAACAGCAATAGTCTCATCAACGGTATAATCACCTTCCGGAGCCAGGCTCTTTAAAATATAGCGTTTCTCCATTTTGAAGGGCAGCATAATTTTGTGAGGGATAATGTTCTCAATCACTTCACCCAGCCAGCTGCCGGCAGTAACAGCCTCGCCGACCTTAGCCAGCGGCTTGAAATGCCATTTGGCCTCCCTGTTGAGAGGGTCGGTGTAGTTGCCTCTTTCAAGAAAGATACCATCCATTTTGTCGAGGTCATTTTGCAGACCATCGTAGTTACGCGATAAGATTCCGGGGCCTAAAGTCACCTCAAGCATGTGGCCTTGAAATTCCACTTTAGCTCCCACACGCAGACCTCTGGTGCTTTCGAAGACCTGCACAAAAGCATTCTCGCCGGTTACTTTAATCACCTCCGCCATCAAACGCTCATTGTTGTGAATAATAAAGCAAATTTCATTTTGTGCCACAGGACCTTCTACCTTAACGGTTACCAGGTTTGATACAATACCGGCAACAGTGCCTGTAGTCATATTATTTCTTTCCATAAGCTAGTGTAAATTCTTCAGGAAACTGAAAGCCGGTTTCATACTCTTTCAGCAACTTATTAAACATTCCTTTACCTTTTTCAATATCCAATGTCATCCATCTTTCAACAATAAACAGCTTCAGCACAAAAGCCAATATCTTCTCAACCGAGAAATAGTTGAAGAAGGTAAGCTCGTCCAAAAAGTGCCATTTATGATTGTCCATTTTCAACTCGCGCTCAAGCAAATTATCTATTTCAAAAAGCTGAATTATCTGCTCAATATCAGGCAGCTCGGTGGATAGTCCGAAATCTCTGGCACGGCTCTTTTTCAGGGCAGATACCACCTCGTTATCGCCCACCAAAGCATCTTCAAATGGAATATTATGTTTGCGTCCGTTAAGGGCAGTCATCACATTTGCAATAGTTGATTGATACCCTGCCCATTCACGAATAAACTGATTATTACTCTGCTCCAGATATTTATAATAGCTGCTGATCAACAATTGTTCAGCCACATAAATATTTTCGAGAGAATCCTCACTTAGGTAAATCTCAATAAAGTCTATAATATATTGAGGAAAATCGGCAAGCTCTTCATTTTCAAAAGACTTACGCTCTTTAAGAGCTTCCATCTCCTCAGCTGTATAATTAGCCCTTTCATCCCATTCCCGGCTGCTGCCATAAAGCAATTTTAGCAGATTGTTATGGTCAAATGGCATATACAAAAGCTTAACCATCTCAAAATCGGACGGGTGGATAGTCTCATGTAACATTTGCCTGAATGCCACGGACGAAAAAACAGACCTTTTCTCTTCCGGAACTATATCAGGCAAACCCGCTACTAAAGCGTAATAGTTTCGTTCTGCCATCGCCTATTTTTCAAAAAGAATTGCACTGGATTTTGGACGCAGGTAGGACTTGAAAAAGTTAATAAAATCATCGTCCGTAAAACTTACCTGATAAGCTCCATCGGCGGGCCCAACTTTAAAGCCGGATTTTACACCTTCCGAAAATGACAAGTCCAGTCCTTTGTTAAACTCAGCTGCCAGTTGATTCTTAAAAAAGCTCTCCAAATTCTTTTGATCGTTAGCCGGCAGTATTACTTTCAAATCAGTACTTTCCTTGCCCATTATCCCGCTAACAACTTTCTCAATAATAGACTTAAGAAAATCCTTGTCGCTGAACAATTCCCTGATAGGAGGCTCTATTGCGCTCATGCTTACCGTATTGGCAATATTTTGTTTTAATGCAGATACAGACTGGTTAACTGACATTTTTAATTCCGAATCAACGTGCCTTTTCAAATCTTCAGCCTTCTTTTCGGCTTCGGCGACTATCATTTTTGCCTTTTCAACAGCATCACTCTCAATATCCTGAGCTTTTTTCTCAGCAGCCTTTATAATAGCATCAGCCTCCTTTTGTGCTTTATCAACGCCTTCGTTATAGATTTTTTCAGTTAACTCCTGAAGTTTAGTTTGCATAACCAATCTGTTTTATTATTGATATTCTACTGTCTGAAATAAAATTTTGTCGGTCTTCAAAAATAGTTTATTCAATCGAACTTTCAAAAGATGATATTGATAACAAAAACTTTTAAATAATATTTTCAAGCACATAAAGCGCTCGCAAACTCATGTATTTTCAACATATCAGCCTAAAACTTAAGAATTATTAAAATATCCGAAACGTAAAATACGACTTCTCAAGCGAAAAGAAGCGGCTTTGATCAACTAACAACGCAGCAAATGCATCAATAATTAGGCTCAGCTGAAAAACTGTTTTCTATTTGGATTTAATTCAACTGTGACCTCCAAAAATATTTTCAAACACTGTTGTCCGGTAAAAGCATATAGATTCTTCGCTTCGCTCGGAATGATATCTCCATAGAGGGTTAAAAGGTTGGAGAGGGATGTTTTTAGTAAACCCCTAATTAGCAACAAAAACAGTTTATTCTTGGAATATAGGCACATTTAATTATATATTTATAGCTGATTTCAAACAGGCAAAAGACATGCTTACAAAGCTTCCCGCATACAGATTCAGACGTACCCATCTTGAAGGCTTTTTCTGGATTGCATCGCTAATTGCCCTGGCATGCTTTTCGCCCGGAGAAGGGGGACACGCCTCCCTATGCCTTATCAGCAATCTTGATTTAGGTTTTTGTCCCGGCTGTGGACTGGGACATTCGATAGCCTGGCTTTTCAGAGGAGAACTGCATAATTCCTTTCAGGCCCATCCTCTTGGCATCCCGGCCGTTATTATTTTACTCCACCGTATCTATATTATTTTCAAAGCAGACATTTTACTAAACAAAACACAAGACTATGGAAAGAATTTTTCAAATGATTCCGGAAATTGATATGGCAGAAGCCCAATTTCTACAATCCATTCTTAAAGACAAATCAGATGACGAAGTGAGGAACTTTATCAACATCTACAGGACACGCCGGCGCGACCCGATGATTATTCTGGTCACCGCGTTAATTGGCTTTGTGGGCATCTCAGGGGTTCATCGCTTCCTTATGAACCAAATTGGCATGGGAATACTCTACCTGTTTACAGGAGGTCTATGCCTGATAGGCACCATAGTTGACCTTATCAACTACAAAAGCCTTGCGCTCGAGTACAACCAAAGAGTGGCTCAAGAATTACTGATGTTCTACAAATAAACGCTTTACCTGTATGCCTCAACAGGCTCGCAGGTACATACCAGATTACGATCACCGTAGGCATCATCTACCCTGCTTGTAGTTAGCCAGAACTTATTGTGACGTACCCAGGGCAGCGGAAACGCTGCCTTTTCTCTTTTATAAGGATGCGTCCACTCATCGGCAGTAACTGCAAGCTGGGAGTGGGGTGCATTTTTCAATACATTGTCTT
>ENA-UOOK01003294-UOOK01003294.1-fermentation-metagenome-genome-assembly--contig:-NODE-3294-length-18520-cov-8.102735_pt1 | contig 18520 bp, 17 predicted proteins | sample MGYA00245777_ERZ724023 | MGnify/ENA primary metagenome ERZ724023 (study PRJEB28704, sample SAMN03018312) | fermentation metagenome | biome: anthropogenic terrestrial biome; feature: soil; material...
ACCATTCGGATATGCGTTAGTTTGGCTGACAAGATGTAAGAAACTAGAAGATGTGAAAACAGTTTTAAGAGCTCTTAAAGATGGATATTTTTATAAGAGTGAAAATTAGGAATTTGACTACTATATTTTGAACAAATTGTTATTCGAAATGGTATTAATACATTGCAATAAAACAAAAACTTTTGATAGTTTGCAAGAAAATCGTATATTTGCAATTGTAAAAATATAGAAAATAAAGTTAAGTTTTTTTGTTATTATGTAAAACATAATCTATTTTTGGATCCAATTAATAACCAAAACCCCAAATTTGCCCCACAGTCGTTTTTCCTACTCAACCCTTATATTATATCAAAAAAATTCTGAAAAACGATTTACATATTTTACACATAAATACGTAAAAACATAAATAAATATATACAGAAATACATACATACATAAAAAAATAAATCCATAAAACCATATAAAAATATATAAATATATACATATAATAAACTATTATTAGTTATAATAATCTATTATAAGCCACATTTTCAACTTTTAGCACTCTGACCGCTTGAATGCTAACCGCCCCTAAATTACATTTTTTCCCAACAAAATTTTTTTGAAAATGCCGTATGCACATCGACACACCGAGCCACAAAAAATTCCAACTCTCATCCTCTTCCTCATTTTCCACCCAAACCACCCCCTATTTTACATCCCCCAACCCTACATTCTCACATTCCCCACTACGACTTCAAATTCACCCCAAAACCAACCATTATCCCCCACCAATACCATTAAAATCTCCATTCTATCCCACTCTTCTCCCACTCCTTATCTCAGCCAACTTTCAGCCAACTTTTCAGCCAAATCCTTTCCCTACCCCGCAAGTAACCCATCAAGTCACCCCGCAAGTAAATTCACTTCCAACCCCTAAATACAAGTAATTTCCCTTGAATATCCCCAAAACAAGTGTTTTCACTTGCATTTTATGAATATCTATTCACCCAAACCCATCCAAACCGTCCCAAAACCCATTCCCATACTTTTCCACATAGTTATCCACACACTCCAAACTTATCCACATTTCATTCCCATTTATTCCCAAAATTATTCCCATTTTCTCCCATTTATCCCCACCCACCCCCACAATTCCAACTACATAAGGTTTCTAAACGTTTCTCTAACCACACCCCTATTTTTAGCACCTCTATCTCTCCAACAAAAAAAAAGACCTGTTCTTACAAGTCCTTAATTATTCTCAATTTCCAATTACTAAAATTCCCAACCCCAAATTTTATCTATTACCCACATTATACCAACGGCTATTATACTACAAACAATAACCACTCCCAATACAAGCAAATAAACCGACCAAAACTCTTTCCATACAAACACTGTTTCATTAATCTCACAATATAACTCACACACACTAATCGTAAGTATAAATAAAACACCCAATCCAAATAGTATACTAACTATAACTTTTAAAACTTTATTTTCCACTTTCCACAACTCCCTTATATTTATTTATCTCTATAACATTAATATCTAAATACCAATTTTTATAAATAGGAATTGTATAAACAACCCTATTGTTAGGTTTTTCATAGCAAGATATAGAACCATAAGGACTATCAACAAAACAATCACATAACTCCATAATCATAACTTCTACACTCGTAGCATCTTCAGTCCAAGGCATAGCCATAATGTCCATATCACTTTGTAAACTACCATGTAAACCTAATGCCCATCCACAACTGTGTGCAGCTTTCTTTAGATCTTCAAGTATACAAGCATAAAATGAAGCACGACCATTAAGGACAATATGTTTATTTGAAAGATTACTCACTTGATAAAATTCCTTCATAGAATCTACCAGTATCTTTTATTAATATATCGGGTAGACATACTTCAAAGTAAACATCCCCATCAAGTAAGTATATAATTGCTTCATTAACAGAGTATTCTGTAAAATTATCAATAATTATTTTTTCTCTGAAAAAACAACCATTTTCAAACCATACTTTATAACCTAAATAACTACTCAAAATTGCACTAAGGTTTCCACTTGAAGGAACTGATAGGTATTTATCTAATGCACAAAATGCTTCTAATTCCTTACTCATTTACTTTTCTCCATCATTTTCTTTTTCTTTAATATAAATCATATAATGGTCAATCAAACTCAAACCAAAGCCTTCCGTTACAAATAAAACTAAAATCTCGATATTGCTATCTTCAAATATTTTATTCAAATCTGTTTGTAAATTTTCAACTTTATTCCAATTCAAATTATATCTATCATTACTCCAAGTAATATAATTATTATTAGAATCATTACAGCCACGATTTAAACGTATCCTAATAGCCTCAGTAATATCTTTTAAAAGACAATCATAACCTTGACGATTTTCATTTTCATCTTCATCTTCATTTTGAGAATTCCGGTCGTCTCGGCCGACCGGTGAGAGCCCGGGGTTAAGAATAGTGGATGCCCCTCACCTGCATAGACTCGGGGAAGCTGAGATCTTATAAGCTGAGATTTTATAAGGTTAGAAAAGAATGTAAACTCCTGCATGTTCCGGGCGTCCGGTTATGGGAAAGAGTGGGGCTCAGCAAATATAGGTCCTGGAATTACCAGCTTCTGTTACTTGTCATCGTATGCCTTCAGTCTTGCTTTTGCAGTCCTTACGGCACGCTGCAGCCTTTCAGCCAACAATTCGCGGGGCGGCAGTTCGGTCAGGTATTCAGCCACGTGGATTCCGGAACGGCTCAGTTCGAGCAGTTCGATTTGTTCTTCTTTCTTTCCGGCGCAGAGGATGATTCCCAGCGGGGATTCTTCTCCCGGCTGCCTTTCATATTTGTCCAGCCAGCGCAGGTAAAGTTCCATCTGGCCTTTGTATTCGGCTTTGAAATTCCCGAGCTTCAGGTCAATAGCGATAAGCCTGTGCAGGGAGCGATGGTAAAAAAGGAGGTCAATGTAAAAATCTTCATCGTCAATCTGGATGCGCCGCTGCCTGGCTACAAAGGCAAATCCAATGCCGAGTTCCAGCAAAAAAGCCTCTAGTTCGCGCAGGATGGCATCTTCCAGGTCTTTTTCCAGATAATGGTCTTTTAAGCCAAGAAAATCGAGGACATAGGGGTCACGAAAAACAAGTTCAAGCGTCAATTGGTCCTGCTCTCTCAGGTTGGCAAGGTCATGGCGGATCACTTCTTCAGGCTTGCGTGAAATTGCTGTGCGCTCATAGAGCATGGAATCAATCTGTTTTCGCAGAGTGCGCACACTCCAGCGCTCCATACGGCACATCTCAGCATAGAATTCGCGCTGAAGCGGATCTTTTAATGGAATTAAAACCAGGAAATGTGACCAGCTCAATTGTCGTAACAGTGTCACGACAATTTTTTCTTCCGGGAATACTTCGGCAAACTGAATCATCCTGCGCAGGTTTTTTTCAGAGAATCCATTACCGTACTCAGCTATCAATTCTCGCCCCAGCGAGGCGACTATTTCCTGCCCATACTCTGCCCGTTCACCTTTGAGAATTTCCTCATTGATGCGTTTGCCTATATTCCAGTAAAGCATCGTCAGGCCGGCGTTAACGGTAGTAGCCACTGCTAGGCGTGTCTCTTCGATCAGTTGGCAAATGTCTTCCAGCAGCATAGAGTTATTTAAAGTTGGCCCAAGTCCCTGTTTGCCCTTATAGCTCATAATCAATTTCCAGACAGTTTTCCGGCAAGTTACTTTCTTTTTTCTCCTATTCATAATTTTCTTATTCAGCAAACTGAAACATGGTTGGTGTTATAATGAGGGTTTTGATCAGCTTCGAATTTGTCAAAACCTTAAATCCTGAAAGTGCAGATTATAGTAATTTTGCTTGCATTTTTGTAGAAAAGCCGGCTGCTTCGTACCCGGTGAGAATCCGGGGTTCTAAATAGTGAAATACAAAAAAGGGTGTCCGAAAATTAGAAAATCCAATCCAAAAAAAGATTGAGGCGCACTTAAATTAAATTGAGGATCTTTCCGGTTTTATGTCCAGAAGTTGACAAAGAATATCAGGTTGTGGTCAAGACCATGAAGTATCGGGGTCCTTGAGTTCTCTTTTTGTTTTCTTTGTTAATTCTGCCTTTGCTTTTTCCTTGAAGTTTTGAATCACTTCTTCTGAACATTCACACAATCTGTCATGAGCCTCCTGAGCCTCCGTTCTGTAATCACAAATTTTTTTATGAACATATTTTGGATCACAGTTTATCAGGCCGTTAAGGTCTTTTATATCGGCACGGATGCAAAGCTTGAATGCTAAATCTCTGTCCATTTTGAGGTCTTTGACTAAACTTGATTTCTTATCCATCTCAGTATAATGCTTTGCCCTTTTCGTATACATTTGGAGTTGTTCCCTTGTATAGTTTCCAAGCAGGTTTTCCCTTTCTCTGAGTGGGCATCCGGTTCCCTCTCCCAGGTTCCGGGTATCAAGGTTAATTTTCTATATAAGTGTATCAATGTTATCATTGAAGCTTGCAAGGTCTTCTATTGTTCTTATTTTTACACTGTACAGCATATATGCGAGGTCTTCATCGAGCCGGAGTTTTTTGACAAAGCAAGAGTTTGCGACTTTGTATTCAAGCCTGGAATCGAATTCATCCTTTTTATCTCCGGGAAGAAGTTTTTGAACCCAGGCAAAGATCCATGTCTCTATCGTTTTGGTGAATACTCCGGCAAAAAAAGCAAACACGAAAACAAAATAATCATTTATCTCATTTATTTCTTCTATCCTTAGAAGGTGATTTAGCAAATAGAAGCCTATTAGCGCTATAAAAGGTGCAGTAAGGATTCTTTTGAGATATGACCAGGCAATACTTATCGTAATATATTCTGGAATGAGCTGGCTGAATCTGTCTTCAATACTTAAAAAAAGGTAAGAGAGGATACCTACAAATGATGCAGCGATTATGTAGACCGGAAACTGCAATTTCTCTATTCCATAAAATGTAATGTAACTTATTTTATTATAATCAAAATATAAAAGCACTATAGGCCATATAAGAACTATAAAAATTACAATAAAATTTCTTGCTATGTCATGAAACCACATTATCAGGTTACTTTTAGCTCTTGCATAACTTTCGTCTCTTTTGTTACCTTTGTCTCCCTTTCTTTTTTTATTTTCATGATCAATAATGATAAATATAAAAATTGATATCAAAAGAATGAGAAGATAAAGAACTATTTCTAATATCAAATCAACTGCATGAAGCTGTAGAGACACAAATAATAATAACGCTAAAAGTAAAAAAGTAACAAAACAGAAGTTCATTCTATCGAAAAACCGGCACAACCAGCACAAAAAGAGAAGAGCTCCAATAAAAAGTGGCAACAACAGAATCCTTGGAAACATTTCTATGTTACTTATTGTACCATCTATTGTACCGTTTATAGTGCCGTTTATAGTTCCAACTACTGTTCCATTAACTGTTGTATTATTAATGGTATCGTTTATCGTGCCATTTATCGTGCCGTTTATTGTGCCGTTTATGTTTCCAATTATTGTTCCGTTTAATGTATCGTTTATTGTGTAATTCGAATTTGCATTTGATTCATTGCTTTCTTCTGCTGCACAAACCCCCTGCAGTAGTAGACTTAATATGATAAAAATTCCTAAAAATTTACAGGCTACCCCAGCTCCTCCCATATTCCTATTTATGTATGCAGTTTTATATATCCATATAATTATAACTACTACTAAGCATTAATCAGATCAGTAAATCCTTAATCCCTGCTTCTCTTACGATCTCAATAGCCTTTGACTCTTCTTCTGGGGTCAGGCGTCGTCCGATCTCTGGATATTCCATTGCCAGGTAGCAGGGCCTATACTGGAACATCAGATTGAACCTTATTTGAGGTATTTGTTCTGCAACCCATCTCGCAATCGGCCGCGTGCAGCATTCGAGGTGGCCCGGGAGGACGAGGTGGCGGAGGAGGATTTCGGCGGTCTCATAGGCGTATTCGAAGTTGGGCTGGACGACTTCCAGGTAGTTTTTTACCTTTGAATATTTCTGGGCGCACTCGTTATTGCCGTACTTGAAGTCCCCAAGATAGACATCTACCACACCTTCCAGGATTTCTGCAATCTCTTTTGAGTGGTACATGTTCGAGTTCCATATAACCGGAGTATTTGCCGACATTTCCTGCACAATTTTCAGGACCGTGTGAGGGTGCGGGGTTGGGGTTACGAAGTTCACGTTTTTTGCCCCGTGCAGCCGTCTGATATCGACAAGCTTTGCAAGTTTTCGGGGATCAACCTCGGTCCCGCATTCCGGGCAGGTGGAGATGTCCCAGTTCTGGCAGTATACACAGGCAAAGACACAGCCTGTAAAAAAGATCGTGTGTGAAGGGATGAGTTCTGGCTCTTCTCCCATGTGCAGGAACTCCGAGGCATAGCGTGAGACATCGGTAAGCCTGCAAAAGCCTTTTTCTCCCTTTTTCCTGTTTATCCTGCAGCGGCGCTCGCAGCAGGTGCAGTTCTCAAGCAGCCGGTCCACGATCGCAGCCTTGAGGTCAAGGAGGGAAGGGCTGGCTTTAGGAAGCTCAAGGAAACTTTTAGTATACAGCTTTAGCCTGTCCGAACTATCGGCATAAGCAAGGGCGTCCATAGCTTCGATGTCAAGGCTTTCCCGCAATTTCCTGTATTCTTTAATGCTTTCCCTATGGATATTCCGGAGTTCTTCAAGTCCCATTTCCGGGTTAAATTCAACTGAAATTCTCTCTGTTATCCTGGAGAGGGCAGGCATTTCATCTCCCTGAACCTTAAGATATCGTTTCAGGTACTTCGGGGCTCCCATATTAGAATATCTGTTTGCATGGGTTATAGGTTTATGGTGAATTCCTTCATGCTTTATCTCCTTTTGAAGTTAGGTCTCAATTTCTATTACCTTTCGGCTCCAATATTTAATATAAATTGGTATATAAACAATGAATTTAATCTGAATATTAGTATAAATTCTAGTAGATATATGCAACAACCATCGGTTCAAAGAATATCCTATCCAGAACCGATGATTATGCAAGTCATCTGTGGAGGGTCACCTGTGAAATTTATACTTATCGGAGATTGTCTAAGCAAACTAACCAGTACTGCACTGGTTATCGCTTTGCTTCTGGTTTCTGCAGGCATTGCGGGTGCAGAAGTAATTTATGTTGAGCCCGGAACTTCAATTCAGGCTGCAATAAATAACTCTACAACCGGGGATTTCGTTATTGTAAAAGCCGGGGACTATAAGGAAAATATTGTTATCAATGTTTCAGGAGTAACGGTAACATCGGAACCTGAAAACCCTGATGATGTTTTCATCAGAGCAAGGGACGAGAACTCCAGCGTATTTCAGGTTAAAGCTGATAATGTAACTATTAGTGGCTTCAACATAACCGGGTCAGGAGAGGTCTTTATCTCGAAATCGAATGGTTTTGAATGTCCTCAGGCAGGAATCTGCCTTGATCAGGTTGAGAACTGCACAATCGAAAAGAACTGTATTTTTGAAAACCAGTATGGGGTTTACCTTCAGGGCTCAAGGAATAGTACAATCTCAAACAATACTTATTTCCGAAACGGAATCTGGATTGATGAAGGGTGCAGCAAGAATATGGCAATAAACAATTCCATAAAAGAGGGAAATTTTATCCTTGGTGCGCACTGCTGGGATAATGTAATTTCTAAGAACAGGCTCTCTAATGGAGGAGGAATAGGGATTGCGTGCTGCGGAGGGGAAAACCTCGTTTCGAACAATGAGGTCATTAATTGCAGTACAGGAATTGATATGTACGATGTTCAGGCGAGGACTGTCCTTCATGACAACCTGATTACGGACTGCGATTATGGGATTTACCTGATTTTAGTCTATGATTCCATGGTATATAACAACACAATTTCTAACAGCAGCAGAGGCATCTTTTTGAGAGAAAATAGCCAGAATAATGAACTGTTCAACAACACAATAACTTCCTGTAATGAATCTGGAATCTATTTGCTGGACTATAGTGATGGCAACCGAATCTATAACAATTACTTTAACAATACTGTAAATGTAAAGGCTGAAAACAGTGAAGGAAATATCTGGAACACCACAAAAACGTCTGGAACAAATATCGTGAATGGCCCATACCTGGGAGGCAATTTCTGGGCTGATCTCAACGGGACCGGTTTTTCTCAGACCGCTGAAGATTCAAATTCCGACGGGATTTGTGACCTGCCTTACAATGTTAATGGAGGTGATTTTGACTATCTTCCGCTTGTCAAACTCACTTCTTTACATGGAGTGAACCTTAAAAACAATAATTCGGAAAGTTGTTGAATACCCGATTGTTTCATGAAACCTATAAATTTACGCGGGAAATCTTCTCCGGAGTACTCCCGCACTTCCGCAGCAGAGGAGATTTTTAAGACCATAGGACCCAGAGACTACCAGCTTGTCACGCTTGACGAAGGAAAGTGGCCTGTCCGCGAAAAAAAAGAAAGAGAACAAGAAAAGGCCAGCAAGTAAAAACGGCTGACGTTACCTGAAGAAACATGTTACCTGAAGAAACATAATAGATAAAAAGAATAGTGGAAACCCGTAACTTTCTGTTTCTTTAGTTTCGGGTTGTTTCTTTTGCTTCTGTCCATTTTTTCAGCAGACCGCCAGACAAGCTGGCAGAAGTACCAATAATATCTGAATTTAAAAATGGTTTCTGGGTTTTTGTTTATTCTTAATTCCGTTTCCGGTCGTTGGGAGAGTTACTGAAAAATCTAAGCTTAGGGGTTTCTTCCGTTTTTTCAAACCTGGAGTTTGTGCCCATTTTTTCAGATTTTACCAGTAACTCGCCCAGATGACCCTGTATCTTCACCTTTTTTTCAGGGACTCCTCTTCCTCAGGGCTATGCTCAGGCAGAACCCAAGCCCCCCGTAAAGGATTATGAACCCGAAAACAGCCATCAGAATGCTGCCTGTCGAGAGCATCATTTTACTCTACCTCCTTATTGACAAAAGGCGCAAGGAAAGAGATGAGGATTCCAAGGACAATTACTCCGGCTCCGACCATAAGGGCTGCAGTGTCATAACCCTCATATGGTGTAGCGAGGTTTGACCGGGTATCTACGTAGACGAGGTACATCAGGACAACCGGAATCACCACTTTTATGCATGCATTCCACCAGGTCCCGGCCATGAAATCCGAATAAGTATTGACCCATTCTCTTATCATATCTGCACCATAGATCCAGCCGATTGCAATGGTTTCGAGGATGCCCACTATAATCAGCCCGTAGGTATTAATGAAGTGGTCTATGATATCAAGCCAGTAAATCCCTGCCCTGGTTGCATAGATCAGGCTGAAAAGCAGCCCAAAGCCAATAGTGAGATCAACTGCCCTGCTCCTTTTCATATCAAATTTGTCCATTATTGATGAGGCAAAAGCTTCCACAAGGGAGATTAGGGAGGAAAGGGCGGCAATAACAATGCACAGGAATAAAGCAACTGCAGTAAGGGCCTTTAATCCAGGGAGCATATTAAGTGCTTCTGGCAGCACCACAAAGGCAAGACCTATGCTCTGGGCTACTACTTCTTCGATTCCAAGCCCTTTGGCATAAGCCATGTATCCGAGAGTCCCGAAAACCGCAAAACCCATTGTGAAACTGAAGGCTCCGTCTGCCAGGCTGACAATGAAAGCGTTGTTTACGATATCGTTCTTTTTTGGAAGGTAACTTGAATAAGTAATCATTATTGCCATTCCAAGACTCAGGCTGTAAAATGCCTGTCCGTAGGCTGCCTGCCAGACATTTATGTCTGTGAGTTTGCTGAAATCTGGCTTCAGGTACCATTCTATTCCATTGATTGCGCCATCCAGGGTTATTGCTCTGAACACGAGCACGAAAAGAAGAACCCAGAGAAGAGGAATAAAGACTTTACTTGACCTCTCAATTCCAGCCTGTACACCTTTTTTTTCGATAATCCAGATGACCAGCCAGGTCATCAGCAGTCCTATAAGGACGGGATAGGAAAAGCTTCCCAGGTCCCAGGGAGAACTGGATACATTTAAAAGTTCGTTATTGAAAAAGGCTTCCGTGTCCGTGCCCCAACCAAGCGTAAACGCTTTTAATAGGTACACAAGGCTCCAGCCCATTATTACAGAGTAATAAGTCGTAATTATAAAGCTGGCAATTACTCCCCACCAGCCTATCCATTCGAAACTTTTTTTTGCCCTTTTGAGTGAAATTGGAGCTGAACCAAGAAACTTGCTTCCAAGCCCAAACTCAAGTATCATAAGTGGGATACCTGCAGTAAGAAGAGCGACAAAATACGGAATCAGAAAAGCTCCTCCTCCGTTTTCATACGCTGCGTAGCTAAACCTCCAGATATTTCCAAGGCCGACTGCAGAACCTATTGCTGCAAGAATAAATCCAACTCTGGTGTTCCAGACTTCTCTCACCACCAAAAATCACATCCTATAAACCTTTTTTGTTTTCCACATCCGGAACAGTGGAGGTTAAAACGAAATTAATACAGGAAGATAACTGCAAATTAATCAGGATAATTTAATTCATCCAGCAGACTTACAGCTACTGCCATAAATATAACTTAGAATTTTCGATTCTAACCTTAAAATATCCCTTTTCCGAATGAGGATAAAGTAACTTTTTTCAGAACTTCTAAATTTTTTGTCATATCAGGCAAACGTTTACGTTAAACTCTTGAGTATTAACAATCTGATAATATATTTTCCAATTAAATTATAGTACACTTATAAATTATTACTGCTTATTCCAGTGTAACCAGGACAAAAATAAATTCTGTTAAATTTCCCCTGTCTAAATTACTGTAACAAAAAAATTCATGTGTAATAAAGTACTTAATTATAAATTATATGAATCATTCATCGGGAATAAGATTATTTTTGGCACTGGGCCTGTTTTTCTGTTTTCTTTCGGGAGCAGAAGCTGCAGACCCTATTGCTCTGGATGGCGGGGATGTAAACCTTTCGGAACTCAGGGCTTTTGACCTGTTATGCAGATGTGAAACCGGGTGCATAGTAAATACCGTATCACTATCTTCAAACGGGGACTATCTCGTAGCCGGAGGGTTTGATAACAAAGTTTCTTTTTTTGATTCCAGAGGGACGCAACTCTGGAATTATACTACAGAAGATATTGTATATACGGTGTCTATTTCTTCAGACGGGTCTCGAGTTGCAGCAGGAAGCAACGACAAAAAAGTTTACTTTTTTAACCGGGAAGGGGAGCTCCTATGGAGCCACAAAACAGGAGGCAATGTTAATAGTGTAGCGGTCTCTTCCGACGGACTGTACCTTGCAGCAGGTAGCGAAGACGGAAAAGTGTATTTCTTAGACAAAGATGGTAAGCTTTTATGGAGTTTTGATTCCGGAGATGCTGTCCGTTGTGTTGCTACCTCAATAGACGGATCTTATGTGGCAACCGGAAGCGCAAACAATTACGTTTATCTCCTTGATAGTGAAGGAAAAGCTCTCTGGGGAAAAAAGACCGGAAGCCTGATCAATACTGTAAGCATGACTCCGAATGCTCGCTATGTGGCTGCAGGAGGGTCCAATCATAATGTTTATCTATTTGACCGTAAAGGGGAATTTTCATGGATGAATAATCGTCCAGTGAACAACTGGGTCAGCAGTGTTTCTTTAACCAGCAATGGCTCTCATCTTGCGGCAGGGAGCTTTGATGACAAGATTTACCTGTTCAACCTGACAGGTGCAAAACTATGGGACTACACGGTAAAAGATGACGTTTATGCTGTAGAAATTGCACCGGATTCGTCATTCATTGCAGCCGGAAGCTGGGACGATAACCTTTATGTCCTGAATATGAGTGGGAAAGAACTCTGGAGCTACAGTTGTGGAGGAAACATTAACAGCATAGATGTTTCACGCGACAGCTCAACCATTGCTGTTGGAAGTGAGGCAGGAGCAGTATATCTATTTGAACGGAATGCCACTGCTTTTGCACTGCTGCTTGGAGATGAAAGTTTCCTGCAAAAAGAAATTTCAAAGGAGAAAGATGTTGTTTTAGAAGAAATAACCATCCTGCCTATAAAAGAAGATACCGTAATTACAGGGGGCGTTGAAAACCGGGTCGGAGACGCTCCAGTTTCCTCAAGTAACACGGAAGGAAATACAAAAACCGGAGATAATTTAGGCTTAGAGGAATTGCCTCCTGAAGAAAGTTCTTTAAACGTTTTGGAAATATTTGATTCGATAAAGCTTCCACTTGCCCTTCTAATTGGATCTCTGGCAGGTACGGTCTTCTTCTTAAAAAGAAGGCTCATCAAAAATCAGAAAATGAGCGAGAAACCTGAGGACTTTGAGAACCTTGAAGAGAGCGATATACCAGGGAATAATTGAGCAAATATATAAAAGACACTTTCAAAGAAAATGAAATTTTACAAAAAAGATGATTTTGGCCGTTATACCTTTCAATTCTTGAATTTGTTTTTCTGGCCAACGGCTTTTTATGACTCAGACCTGCAGTTTCTCTGGGAACTACGCTCTTGTTAAGGTTACTTAAATAAGGTCTGAATATATTGGATTTATATCGACTGCCCTTTCGTATGCTTCCATTGCTTTCTGATGTTTTTTGACCCTGTCATAAACTATTCCTTTGCCAATCCAGGCTTTTGTGAAGCTCGGGTTGATGTCTATAGCTTTTTCGAAAGCATCGAGTGCTTCTTTGTATTTCTCAAGGTCTCTCAGGGCAATTCCTTTGTTATACCAGAACCTTGCATTCTCAGGATTTGCTTTAATTTTGTTGTCAAAAGTCTCCACTGCTTTTTCGATGTATAGTTTTGCTTCATCGTTTTTCCCAAGCCAGCGCAGTGCAATGCCTTTGTTGTAAAGAGCTTTTCCGTTACTCGGGTTTAATTCGAGTGCCTTATTAAAGGCGTCAAGAGCTTCGTTATAACTCTTTATTTTACAGAGACCCATGCCTTTTTTACACCATTCGCTTGCGCTCATGGAGCTCATGTCATAGTTCTTTGAATAGATCCGGATAGATTTCTCAAGGTCGTCCATCGCGTCTTCATATGCTCTCATCTCCCTGAGAGCCATTCCTCTTCTGTACCAGACTTCAGGGTCTTCTGGAGCAAGGGCTGTAGCCCTAGAAAATGCATCAAGAGCTTCTTCGTACTGCATGAGAGAGAGGAGAAGTTCAGCTTTAGAGCACCATGCTTTGGCGTCAGCAGGGTTGATCTCAAGAGATCTGTCAAAAGCATGGAGGGATTCCTCGTATTTCATGAGATTTTTAAGGACAATCCCTTTATTGAACAGGATTTTTGCATTATCAGGGCTTATTTCCAGAGCCTTATTGAATGCATCCAGAGCTTCTTTAAACCTTTTTAGTTCCTGAAGTGCAACGCCTTTATTATACCATTCGTTCGAAGTCATAACTCACCACACCTTTTTTTGGGCTACATTTTTCCACCACTTTACCACAAATCTACCTTGACAATAATATTATATGCTTTCAGAACATTAAATGGATTTTGTACTTTAGTTCCTTATCAAAAATAAGGACAAATAAATAGTAATGCATAATAATTTATGATTTATTCTTTTTTAAACATTTTGAAATATTCCTACACATTATTATTTTAAATATAGAGTTTCCTAACTATGATTTCTATTTGAAATTATATTTAAAAAAAATGAAATATATAATTTAGTACTTTAATAAATTTAACATTAATTTATTATTATAAAAAGATCCTGGGCTCTATATATTCATTTTCTTTGTATAAAAAACCATAGTTTATGATTATTCAGAAATGTTTTTCTGAATTTCCTGGAAGGTTGCGCAGATATTTCTGGATAAAGAAGTAATTTCTATTCGTGGCTTCTATTGGTAACATCGCCTCCTGCCATACTATCAGGGTTGCGGCAGGGCTTTCAAGAAGCCTCAATGATGCTATGTAATTAAACCCCATATTCCACAGTATTTTTTGAATCCTGTGCATGTGAAAATCGAGAAATTTAGTGCGGAAGCTGGGTTAAATATATCTATGGTTTTCAAATTGAAAATCTGATTATGGATTAATATAGTAAAATTAGCAAAAAGTAATCTTTATTAAAATAATTGTAAATTATCTCCTGTATATCTAGAGATCTATTTAATAAATCTTAATCTGATGTGATTAAAATGTATATTGTCCAAAATTGATAAAATGAATTAGAAGACTTATTTATTGTATTTTAATGAGGGGGGCATCTTAAGAAGTGAATTAATAATATTCTTAAGATTTCTCCCATAAAAGGAAAAGAAAGGAAATTTCACCTTTTAATAAGTTCGATCTTTTGTTAAAATATATTACTTCTAGAAGGCGAATTTTTTCAGAATTTAAATCCGGCTACGCCTCAAAACCATTCCAACCCTTGCTCTCAGTTCCAGAGGATTAAACGGTGCAGCAATGTAGTCATCGGCTCCAGACTTGAAGGCTTTAAAACTGTCTTCGGTTTTATTCCTTTCACTCAGCAACATAATTGGAATCTGCCAGCACTTCGGATTGGCCTTAATTTGCCTGCAAATTTCAAAGCAGTCTGTATCCAGAGAAGCTGTGTCAAGCAGTACAAGATCCGGTCTCTCTGTGCTTACGGTTTCAAGGGCTGACAAGGTATTTGAGATATTTACAACATTATAGTTTTCAGCTTTGAGTTCCTTCTCAATGTTGTGGTAGTCATTGTGCCCATCACCCATAATCAGGATTTTTTCCCTGATATCCTGAAGGTTTGCAATCTGAGTTTTTACTGCATCTTCCGAAATTGAAAGAGTGCGTGCAATATTCTTTTCGCTTATTTCTGGCTGTTCCTTTATAAGTTTTAATATTTCATGGTTAAGATCGTTGTTATCCATTTCCCTCCACCTCATACAGTATATATTTTCTTAGGTATTAAACATTTCTCAAATATTAAAACGAAGAGTGTAACTAAAAATATACACAGTGAATCAGAGGGATCCGGGGTTATCTAAATATTTAGGGGGATTTCATATGAATCGCCTGACCACCCAATAAGGAGATAAGTTTATAACCGTAAATAACAAGTTAATATTGGAAATAAGAATCACTTACGGAGAAAAGCCACCTCTGAGATGATAGAAATGGATCCACTTGAAAAGATCTTTGGAAAGACTGCACAGATGACCGTCCTTAAAAACCTGATCGAGCACCAGAATGAATCAACCTATCTATCAGGTATAGCGGAAGAAACAGGTCTGTCACACTCCAGTGTGTCAAGAGTAATTACCCCGCTAATAGAGTCGGGTATTGTAATAGAAAAACCTCTTGGTAAGCAGATCCGGACCTTCCAGCTGAACATGGACAGCGACGCGACAAGGTTGATCATAGATTTTTACAATAAAATTAACCAGATGTTGGAATAAGCCTTAAAGCGAATTCCCGAACGTCTACGTTAGGGCAGAAAATTTTGCTGTCCTCTTTTTGATTTTCGCATAGATAGTGTTAACTATAGAATTTTTGGTGATTTGTTAAATCGAAGATATAAAAATCAACATGCATAGACCACTTGAACATTCAGATAAGTCAGTAGGTATTGATGTTGGAATTCTTTCTTCAGAAAGAACTCATAATTGTCCTTTCTGTGGCTTATCTATTGACCGTGATCTTAATGCTTCGATTAATAATTCTCAGACCGGGATTGCAGTCTGTTCGTAAAACCGATAGATGCCCCTCATTTTAATGAGGGGAGCAGTCACTGCTTTTGATTGCAATAATGGTCTTTGCGCCGCGTACTGGAGACAGTCCTGCAGGGGTTAAGAACGTAACTGTTGAAGAAGCAAAGAAACTGGTGGAAACAGAAGATGTGTTCATACTTGATGTCCGCACGCCTTCTGAATTTAATTCTTCGCATATCGAAGGTGCGACCCTTATTCCTGTTACAAATTCCGGCGAGTCAAATTTGAGTCCTGACCAGTTGCTGGAAGCCCGAATAGACGAGGTTCCTAAAAACAAAAAAATACTGGTTTATTGCAGATCAGGACACAGAAGCACTTCAGCAAGTCAGATCCTTATAAACTCCGGATATTCACAGGTATACAATATGGAAGGAGGCATTAATGCCTGGACAGGCGCAGGATATCCTCTTGTAAGTTTGGAAAAATCAGGGAATTGAGAGCCTGTTATGTAGGAATCTCAGTGAAGACACTTGCCTGTTCTTTGATTTCAGACTTATTCATTTTTTTTTTCAATCACTTTTTTATATTCGTTCTGTAACTGAAAAGACTTTTATATCCTTAAACTAAAACCAGAAATGGAATACTAATTGGAGTATCAATGTGGGGGATAATATGAATAAAGGTAGAAGTACACCCGAAGGTACGGGCTCTATAACACCCAGGGAGAGGGACACATATTTTGAAGTCCCTTATGCGCTGGAAAACATTAGCAAGTGCAGATGTCCGCTGTGTCCGGTTCAGGCAGACAGCAAATGTTCACAGGATAAACTTGAAAGTTTAAAAAAAGCAATGGAGAATATGTCCGGAGAAAAAATCCCGAATCCGGAAGAGGTGCCGGGAGTATACTGCTCGACAGGCAAATCCGTCTGCCAGGACCTTAACCCTGACATGCAATGCATCTGTTATTCCTGTGATGTCTGGAAAGAATACGATCTCGGGGGAGGAAGGCCGTCTCAGTACTTCTGCCAGAACGGCAAAGCAACCTGATTCACTATTTGGAGGTAGTAGCCTTTTTATTCTACACTGCTACACCCTGAGTCTTTAGCTCAGGGGTAGTTCACTGATAGGCGATACTTCTTTACCGAGATGCCGGAAAAATAGAAAAACAATTACTTCCATTAAAATACTGGATGGTTAAGCTCAAAAATAAAAACGAAGATCAGATAAGCTGGATCATAAGTGTATTTATGCTTTTACTGGCCGCTGCAACCTGGATGATTCTGGACAGAAACTGGAGCTCTTTCAATCATCTGCCCGCCTATGTTTATGCAGGGGTTCTCGTATTCTATCTTCTGTCTGAAAAATTTGCATACAGGGGATCGGGTCTGTCAGGGGTACAGTCAAGTAAATGGACTCGTTACCTTCTTTTATTCTTCTGGTGGCTACTTTTAATTGTCCCGGTTCTTGAATATAGCTTTTTTCACAGGTATTCATTTGCCGTTACAGTTGCAGGCGCAGTACTGACAGCATCTGGAACGATACTCCGGGCATGGGGAATATGGACTCTGGGAAAATATTTTTCTGTCCACATTGAGGTCAAAGACGACCATGAGCTTATCGAAACCGGACCTTACAGGTTCATAAGGCATCCGGCTTATGCAGGAAATCTCTTACAGGCAACTGGTATTCCCCTTATACTCAATGCGTACTATTCTCTCAGCATCTCGGCAGTGCTGGTCTTCCTGTTTCTGCACCGGTTGAAGCTGGAAGAAGAGGTCTTAATCCGGGAAGTGAAAGGGTACAGAGATTATACAAGGAGAACTTACAGACTGGTCCCGAGGATATGGTAATTCGGTCTGGCTTGAACCTGATGACCTGACATTGATACTCAAAAACGAAAGTGGTTCCAGATACTTCCGAGTCAATAGTTTTTTAAAAAAGAAATGTAAGTGCCAGAAGGCACTCACGCATTTTTACACGGCTTGTTTGGATGGTATCTATTACGGGTGGTATCCATTATTCCATTTATCAAGTGTGTTAGCCAGAGTGATCATAGTTGCTCTGTCATTGGATGCAAGGGCTGCATTTACAGCGCTTATCAGTTCATCCGTGGTAGCATATGGTGGATATCCATCTCCTAGCGTTTTTTCGTTCATTACAGCAGCAACTGCTGCACGCAGCAGGATCCGTGCGGCACCTTCTGTACCTGTACCTCCTTTGTAACCAAGGGCTGTCATGAAAGTATTAGACTTGAGGCTATCTGGTGCGGAAGTAAATACACTGCCGATTGTAGTAGTTGTTGTGTATGGTGAAGGCCATTCTGCTGGATGGTTCTTCCAGTAGCCAGGAGTATATCCATACCACCAGACATAAACTGAAGCATCGTCGCAGTTGTTGGCCGGATCTGTATCTCCGCCTTCAGGACCTTCCACGCAAGCTGTGTTAGTGATATAGGTGTCAGGTCCGAAATTTGGAACTGAAGTTGTAGGGACGGTAAGGGTTGCTTGCCACATCTCACCTGGATCAAGCAATCCATTAGTATTAACATCACCTTTTACAAAACCGCCTTCTTCATCAAACTGAATTGTTTGACTAAACGTTTCGTCCGTTATAGTGATGTCAGATCTAGAGACGCTTGCAGGACCGTTATTTCCCACCATTATATTGTAGGTTATCGAAGGGTCGTTCACGAAAATATATTCAGGACCTGATTTCTCCAGGTAAAGGTCATATTCGGTTGGTGTCGGTGGGCATGTTATAATAAGGTCCAGTGCTGGCTGTCCACTTTCCCTGTGTGTTGCAGATGTCTGTTCTGCGCCGTCGTCAAACACTTCAATATGTGCAAGTATCTTATAG
>ENA-UOOK01003296-UOOK01003296.1-fermentation-metagenome-genome-assembly--contig:-NODE-3296-length-18506-cov-5.573953_pt1 | contig 18506 bp, 24 predicted proteins | sample MGYA00245777_ERZ724023 | MGnify/ENA primary metagenome ERZ724023 (study PRJEB28704, sample SAMN03018312) | fermentation metagenome | biome: anthropogenic terrestrial biome; feature: soil; material...
GCAACAAATTGGCTTTCCTGACTCAGATTATATTTCAAGAATTGAAAACGGGAAAAGGCCAATTTCTCCACCGGAGTTACGAGCCTTTGCTAAATTATTTAATATTGGTTTAGATTATCTCCTTTTCGGTGGTGAAGAAATTAACTATGTTCAAAAAACAATTCCCGTGTTAGATTTTATTAAGCTTCTTATCCAGCACATCCCGGAAAAACACTTTAAGATGACGCGCTACTATGGACTTTATGCCCGTCATCGCAAATCAGACAAAAATCTTACCAAGGCTATACCTAAATCCAAACACAAAATAATTCTGGATTTTAATACATGGCGTAAACTTTTTATTCTGTCCTTTGGATATGATCCCTTGAATTGTCCAAAGTGTAATCATACCATGGAGTTTCTGGAACTCTACCATAGCCACAAACGAGTATCCCTAGTTGAACTTTACGAAAGGGCAATGGCAAAGTTTCACTGCCGTTCTGGTGGTAAAGTTACTTGATTTTATATCCCATCTGATTCATAATAAAGCCATTCGAAGATGGGAGGCATTTCAATGGATTCAAAACAACTAGAGGAACTCAGGCAAAAATATATCAAAAATCCTCCAGAAGGAATGACTGCTAAGCTTGTTAGGAACATGACTGATTCTGATTTGCTCGTCATGCATTACTTTCTTATTGAGGATGATGACCTTGATGAAGACGAATTTGAAGAAGGTTTTTATATCTTCTAGCAATATCGTCTGTTTCTTGCGCCCGCTTTCAGCGGGCCTTTTTAATTCAAGGGTTCTCCGGAAGAGAACTTTCCTATTACATAAAAAAAGAGCCCTAAAGCTCATCAATTATAATTAATACTCAAACCCGGTAATCTCCGTGTACTGCTCTTTGGTGATTACTCCTTTACGTACACAGATCTTTACCATCTGTGCATTCCATAATCCCCGGTCGTAATTTCTTTTGATTTGTTCATAAGTCATAGCTTATCCCTCCCTTATTCAGTTTCTTCTGGTAATGCCAATATGTTTTGAAACTCCAGCGCGGAAGCTATACGTTCCTCTGCGGATGGTGCGGGTTCCGGTGCCGGTAGATTAGCAATACGTTCGATTTCTGCTAATGCTTCCTCATCTGTAAGTTCGTCATCAATGTTATACATATTTTTATATTGCGATAGTAAACCATATCCTCCAAACACTGTGCGGGAACTGTCTGTTTCAATAATCACCGGAAGTCCATGATTAACTATTGCATATCTTTTGCTAACCTCTTCTGGAGTAAATGCTTCACCTATTGGTGATAAATAAGTTTTCGTGTTATCATAAAGCTCAAAATATTTTTTCATATTATACATCTCCTTTAAATTTTTTAAACTTCAAGTGCTACTGTAGGACAATGTTTCCTATCAGAACCATATGGTCCAAATTGATGGGATCCACCAGCAAAGACAGCCTTGTTATTGAATGATACCCCAGAAGCACCATATGAGTCAGCACCAGAAGCAATAATGAGTTTCATCTTTCTTCACCTCCCTTAACATTTCACCATCCGAGATATATTACGATAATTACAACTTCGCTCACACTATTCCTATCAACTTCCTATGACACCACTAGCAATCGGAATAACAAAATACTTTATAAAATTTTTTGATTTATCTTCCATTCTCGCACTTCCTATCCTACTTTTGTCGCATATTACGCGACACTCTGATTAAAAAAATATCGTTTACCTCTTTAAAATCTAATTCAAGTATTTTTGCGATCATATTTGCTTCTTTTATAGTAAAAAGCTCACCGCCACTAGCCAACTTCCTATAAAGAGTACTTTTATTAATTTGCATTTGCTCTGCTAACTGCTCGACACTTAGTCCTTTTTCTACTATTTTACCTTTTAACTTATTTACATTTATCATATTATCCTCCTTTTCTTATATTCGCATACCATGCAACTATCTTTATGATACCATTTAAGAAAAGCTATGTCAATATGTTTTTCGCATTATAAGCAACATTTATTTTATTTCATCATTTTATAGTTGCATATTTGCGAATCATGTGCTATCCTTATTTTATTAGGAGGTACAAATATGACAATAGGCGAACGCATAAAGGCAAGAAGAAAAGAATTGGATATTTCTGTAGATGAACTTGCTGAAAAATTAGGAAAAAACAGAGCCACTATATATAGGTATGAAAGTGACGAAATAGAAAATATGCCTACCGCAGTACTGGAGCCACTTGCCAAGGCGTTACAAACCACTCCTGCATATCTTATGGGATGGAGTGAAAAATATCAGGAAGAATTTCAACTTTCAAAATCAGAACAAAATCACCTACATAAATATCGTTCTATAGACGGTAAAGGTAAGCATACAGTAGATACAGTATTGGAAATGGAATACAATCGCTGTAATAAACCTCACTTAGTTGTTAATGCGGCGCATGCCATAGAAGGTGCGACAGAGGAAGAAATACAACACGATGATGATATAATGGATGATGAAAACTTTTAATAAGGGGGCAATATAATGCCGGAACTAAGTAGATTTCAAGGAATGATTATAAAAATGCTATTTCTAGATAATGATAAACATCATAAGCCGCATGTACACGTTTATTTTGGTGAATTCGAGGCATCCGTAGGAATTGACGGTGAGTTATTAGCTGGAAGAATTCCTGTGAAACAATTAAAAATCCTAATTGCTTGGCTAATCATTCATGAAGATGAATTATACAAAGCATGGAATAATGCAGTAAGAGGGTTAAAATTTGACAAAATCGAACCTTTAAGATAGGAGGATATGTATGTATATTATAAATGGCATTGCTTATGCTCATGAACCTAACGAATTAATAAAAGTACAATCGGTAAAAGTTGTAGGCGAATTATGCCTATTACTTACCTTTACATCAGGAGAGAAAAGAATATTTGATGCCACTAACCTATTGCAATACCCTGTTTACAAACCACTTGCAGATCCAGAAATATTTAATCAAGCTAATATTGAAGGTGGTACCGTAATATGGCAGAATGGCGATATTGATATTGCTCCTGAAACACTATATAACCAAAGCTATAAGTATGAAGAGCTCAATATATAATAAATATTAGACTTGTAAATGAAAAAGAGGTTATGCATTTGACATATGATGAACTAATTGCAGAGGCATCCTATCATGATTTAAATGTTAAAGAAAAACCTCTGCAAGCTAGCAAAGGTAGAATTAAAGGAAAAAACATTGCAGTAAAAAAAGATATCCCAACATTGAAAGATGAGGTGACCCCTAAAAGTTAGACTTTATGGCGCGTAGTGGTAATGTAAAATAGTTTGTGTCCGAAGCTGAAACTTAAGCAACAAAACCAGCCTCGACATAAGATTTTTTACACCCTCAAAATATATATTACTACAACTTAAAATTATGGACACTATTTACCAACTCATCTATATTTTCATTTAAAATTCCCGAAGAAGTAATGAGAGATACCACTGCGTTTAATTGTTCATTTGATATCTGAGTCACAGAATTAGAGGATGCCGCTATTTCTTCTAATACTGCAGATATACTTTCAATTGCCCCCAGGGTGTTTACTCTCAGTTTTTCAATATTATCCACATCTGCCGAAATATATTGTATATTATTTACTAACTTTTCGACGCTAGCATCAATATTATGATAAGAAACGGTTGTGTTTTTTACAGCGATATCCTGCAGATATATAACCTTTTCCGCTTTTTTTGCTTTATCTGCAGTTTTCGTGATATCATTTTGGATGCTTTCTATAATATTTTTAATATCCTTTACCGATTCCTTAGATAATTCAGCCAATTTTCTAATTTCACCGGTAACAACCGCAAATCCTTTTCCATATTCCCCAGCTCTTGCAGCTTCAATGGATGCATTCAGGGATAACAGATTAGTTTGATTGGCAATCTCATTTATTACATTAACTACCTTATTCACAGCCTGTGATTTTTCTGATAGATTTTCAATCTCACTTATAATATCCCTCGTTATCTTCAAGGTTGATTCCGTTTGACTGTTAAGATCATCGGTTATGATTGTCCCTTCTACTATGTTCTTTTTCGCAGCATTTGCAAGTATATTTATTTCTTTCGTGTTATTACTCACTAAAACAATTTTATTTGATAAATCATCCATCTGTATTAAGCATTTTTCTGCATCACCTGCCTGCTGTGTAATTCCCTGATCTACTTCATTCATTGCGTCAGCGATATTATGTGTCGTATTAATAAATATCTCAGAGGCTTCCGTTACACCTGAAGATGCACCGGATAATTTTATACTAAGAGTTTTCACTTGCTCAAGAAAATCTCTTATATCTGAAAAAGAATATTGAACCATATTCCCACCTATACGAATATTATCTCCGACATTTTCATATCTTTTTTTAGTTTTAGTTGTAATTTTCATAATTGCTTCTCCGCCCCCTTACATCATGTAGGAAAACCGCACATCATAAAATGCACGGCTTTTTCCTTTTACCTTTTATCATAAAGAAATGCTGGACTACTTAATTTTAGTAAATTTTGATGGTTCTTTCATCAACTCTTTTAAACCACAAGAACCCATACTACCTGTTGCTCCAGTAAGAAAAATTGTTTTCTTTTTTAACAAAAATAATCACTCACCTTTCATACTAATTGATTGTTGTTTCATCTAAAACATCCATACAACGTCTAATCTCCAATCAAACCACCATTCTTTCAAAGAGGTACACCCTGGAAGATGCATCCACAAAAACGGATTAATGTCGTCACCTGTGAACATTATTTTATGATTGTCGTCCAGGAGCACGATGGAACCGCGGGTGTGCCCCGGAGTGTGAACGACAGTAATCCTGCGCCCGCCAAGTTCGAATACATGACCGTTCCTTATCGTCACAGGCTTAGGTCTAAACGGCAGTTTCGCAAAATCGCTTCTCTTCCCGTTTTTGCCGATAATAGCCCTTGCGGCTAAGCGAGAACTTAGAATGCTATATACGAAAGTGCGATCAGCTTCGTGGACAAAAAACTGCTCATACCACCCCACGCCACCCGCGTGGTCGCAGTGAGCATGGGTTAGAACAACATCCACCGGCAGAACCGTTAGCTGTTCCACGATATTTTTAAGATTGCCGAGCCCGCAGCCTGTATCTATGAGCAGTGCTCTCTCTTTACCGACCGCAAGGTAGCAGTTAGCGGCGCCGCACTCGTCTATACGGTAAGTATCTGGCGCTATCTGTTCGACCGTGTGGAAACCGTCAGATTTGATATTATTCATTTGTATTTCCCTCCTGAACCGCATCCCCTCTTTTTTTTGCGAGCCGTTCTCTTATATCTTCTATTTTCTTTCCTTTTAGGTAAATGCTGTAAGATTGGTATTCTCGATTGGTTATCACGCTCCGTATGAGGTAATACTGTGTTTTATTTTTTCATCAATCCACGGATTCCCTTTAGAATATGTCCATTCATTATATCTACGAGTCCCTCAATCATTTTAACTGATAACGCACCTTGTGACATCATACCCAACTGGCGCAGAGGCATATCTACCGTCATTGCCAGTATCATCGTCATTATATCTCCTTCACTATCGTCTCCTGTGAATATTTTCATTATGGACTTTTCTATTTGCTTATTCATCATTCGTCCAATCCAGTGAACTTTGATTTCTCCTAGGGTAGAGTTGAGAGTAAAGGGTCTTAAGCTGCGCTCTTCTGGTACTTTTCTTCCTAAAACTGCCTCAAATTGTTCCTTGGGAACATCATAAGTTCCTGGTTGTAAAAGATTGTAATAGCCCGGTGCTACTGTACGATAATCAGGTATTGCTCCCACTTGTTTGCTTTCAATGGTAACTGTATCATTCAATCGTATATCTCTTGACGATGCACCAATTTCAATCTTGTAATCACCGCTTTCCACAAACCAGTCTTTCACATTAACATTATAGTAAGCAAATGCACGACTTTCCAATGTAAACGTAACAGTTTTACTTTCATTCATCTGCAATTCCACTTTTGCAAAACGCTTAAGTTCACGCACGGGTTTAAAAACAGTACTTTCCGGTGCCGAAATATACAACTGAACGATTTCCTTTCCGACATACTTTCCCGTATTGGTAACTACTACCTCTACTTGAAGTTTATCTCTGTCTCCAATCTTCTTAGCACTAAGCTTTAATCCCGAATAGGTAAATGTTGTGTAAGAAAGTCCGTGTCCAAACGGATACATCACTTGTTTTTGCGCTTTATCATAGTATCGATATCCTACATAGATACTTTCTCTGTATTCAATATTACCTCCCGTACCAAAATGAGCGATGCTAGGAGTTTCAGTAAGTGATATTGGATAAGTTTCTGCTAGTTTGCCACATGGAGAATAATCCCCAAAAAGCAAATCATATGCGGCGTAACCACTGTTTTGCCCGGAAAGATTCATCAAAAGTATGGAATCAACTTTGTCACGCCACGGAATATTTACAACTCCCCCTGTACTTATGACAGCTACTATCTTTTTCCCGGTAGCAATAAGTTCATCCATCAATCTAGTGTGTGATTTTGGCATATTTAAATGAGTACGGTCAAATCCCTCACTTTCATAGCTATCCGGTAATCCGACAAAAGCAAATATCATATCTGCTTCTTTTGCTACTTCAATTGCTTCGGTAATCAAAGCTTCATTCGGTTCATCACTTGCGGCCGAATAACCTGGTGCAAAAGAATAACTTATATTTTCCGCATCAAAGGCATCGGTTACAGAAGTAATTCGGGTTGGAGATATCTTTGAGCTTCCTGCCCCTTGATAACGAGGAACTTTAGCAAATTCGCCTATTAAAGCAATCTTCTTATGTTTATCTGCCGGTAGTGCATTTCCCAACTTCAACAACACTGCACTTTCACGTGCAATGCGCCTTGCCAATTCATTATGTGCTTCTGCATTATAAGGTGTTTTTTGTGTTTTTTCTGCCTGTAGTGCGATAGCCGTCATACGCACCGCACATAGATCAACAAGCTTTTCCTCCAATTTCCCTGCTCGAACCGCATCAACAATCATTTGGTCCGAAGCTCCATCAAACGCTGGCATCTCCAAATCCAGTCCTGCCTCGATACCTTCCACCCTGTCATTCATCGCACCCCAGTCCGTCACAATGGCACCCTCAAATCCCCATTCACCGCGGGGAATGTCTGTCATTAGGCGCTTGTGTCCGGAAGCATAAGTGTCGTTAATCTTATTATACGAACACATCAATGTCCAAGGCTGCGCTTTCTTTACTGCTATTTCAAATCCGGTAAGATATATTTCTCGGAGTGCCCGCTCATCAATTACCGAATTTGAAACAAGACGCGCTTTTTCCTGATTGTTCGCAAGATAATGCTTCAGACTAGTACCTATGTTTTTACTCTGTATTCCACTAATGAGTGCCGCAGCCATTTCTCCCGTAACAAGTGGATCTTCTGAAAAGTATTCAAAGTTACGTCCACAAAGCGGACTTCGCTTTATATTGGCTCCCGGTCCCAAGATTACAGCGACCTCCTCTTGTACACATTCCTCTCCAAGTGCAATACCCATTTCATATAATAGATCACGGTCAAAGCTGCAGGCTGTTGCTACAGCCGTAGGGAAACAAGTAGATAATACCGAATTATTAATTCCCAAGTGATCGGAATCTGCTGCCTGTTTACGTAAACCGTGGGGGCCATCCGTTACCATCATTGATTTTATTCCAAGACGTTCGATTCCTTTTGTATGCCAGAAATCCTTTCCTGAACAAAGACTGGCTTTTTCTTCAAGAGACATCTGCTTTACAAGTTCCTTTGCTCTTGGTAAAACACTTTTTAACGTATGATTGACTTTTTCCATGTAAACTCCTATCTGCGCTCCTTTGCGCGATTACTAATTGGATTTATAGTTTCTTTCTGCCGTACTTTGTATACTAAAGTACGAATAATTTCAAATAGCATTAAGGAAATCATAATTCCTGCCACAACATCACTTGCAAAATGAGCTCCCATCACGATTCGGCTGCTTCCTACTATAACACACCAGGTATATGCTGCTATTTTCAGTAGTTTTTCTTTGCCTGCTAAGCCTGGCATAAAATTAGGCAAAAGTGTCATTAATATAATAGCTGCCGAATTCATAGAATGTCCTGAAGGAAATGATGCATATACATTATCAAATCCCCCTCTAGAATGAATCTCATACCACGGCGTAAACTGCGCAAGGCAATCTGTCATCTCCCTCATGCGCATTCTTCCCCAGTATGCTTTTATTACATTCATTACTATTAAAATTGAAATAAAATAAATAATTGAAATGATAGCATATGTAACCGCTTCATGTGCATTTTCTTTTGGAACCTTTCCTGCCAGGAAGATTGCCAAAACGATTAGTAAAAGGCTAATAATAATCGGTACAATTACAGGCAGCGTACTTCCAATGTTTTCATTTAGATATTTCCATACCATAAATCCGCCCATTAAGGCAAACAGGAATAACAAAATACCGGATAAAGCTGCGATTCCAACATTAATAATCATATTTCTTCTACTTCGCAGACGAAATAGCAGTACACAACCAAATAAAACCAGAAACAGAGCCGGTAGTTCTCCTATCACTTCAAAAATTCTTCCATATAAGTTTTTAACATAAAGAGTCATGGATATTTGTAAATCTGTAAAGGTAAAAACGCCCAATAATATTATACCAATTGAAAAAACAATAACCCTCTCTTTTTTTGTCACTTCCGATTACCTCCTGATTTTAAAATTATAAAATTTCTTTCATATAAGAAGCAATTTCTTTCATGCAGTCTTCAGCCTGTGGGAATACTCCGATTTGATCCGCAAACCCATGGCCCAATCCGCGATATACAATCGTCTTTATTTTTCCGCCAGCTTTTGCAAATGTCCTTGCATAAGCAAAATCCTCAAATACTAAGAAATCATGTTCTCCAAAAATCAATAAAACAGGAGGTAAATCATGCATATCATCCAATAATGGAGATACATATATATGTTCCGGATTTATATTCCCTTGCAAATAGACTTCCTCCAGCATATTGATGTCACCACCGCCATCCAACATACTGTTCATCATAGACAACGTAGCATTTAAAACCTTCTCATGCTTTTTGCTGCGCTGATATTTGCTTGAATCCACACCTTGATAAAATTCTGTTTTTTTCCCCGAAATGTTGACTGCAGGATAAATTAATACCTGAAGCTTTACCATTCCGGTTTTTTCTTCCCTGTCACGTAAGGTAACTGCTGCTGCCAAATTCCCACCGGCACTGTCTCCAGATACTGCCATTTTGTTTTTATCAGCACCAAATTTTTCTGCGTTATCATATGCCCACCTTGTTGCAAAGAAACAATCATCAAAAGGCTGTGGATAGTGGTTTTCTGGGCATAGACGGTAATCCACATTAAAGGCGACACAATCAATATTTTGTACCAGAACTTTGCACATCTGTTCTACAACATCGGCAGATCCGCCAAAAAATCCACCACCGTGATAGTAAACAAACATGGGTAAATTTGTGCCGGCATTCGTTCTTTTATACACTCGAACCGGTACTTGATAACCATCTGCGCTGCTTATATTAAAGTATTGTGTGGTAATACCATCTTCAACTAGCTGAATTCCCTTATACTCATTAAACATCTTTCGCAGAGGCATTATTCTTTCCAAAACGTTTTGATTCTTTTTGGGCTTTGGCATAAACTTTACCAGTAGGGCAATGCTCCTCATGGATTTATAAAGCCGTGGATCCATATCTCCCGGTTCTCCACCTTCTGGAATAGGCTTGACCAATACTTTAATACCATTTACTACTTCTTCTTTTTCATTTTGTTTGATTGCTTCTAAAAGTTCCTCATGATATTTTCTTTTCATATAGTCTGTTCCTCCTTTTCTGCTTTATGAGAAAGATATGCTACAATCTGAGCAAACTGCCGGTATCATTACTACCGACTTGTTTCAATTCTATGGTTATGTTTCTTTGGATGATGATTATCGAATTGTGATAGGTCCATCTTCCATTTTAACGAAAGATAAAAATAAATTGGATCACCTTTTATTTTTATTGGATATAAATGAAAAATATCAGGAAGATATATTTGTGTAATCAGTTTCATAAGCAAACCGGTATTACCTTAACACAATATATCTTGAACGAAAAAATTATAGAATCTCAGCGCTTACTGCGGTTTACTAACAAAAGTATTTCTGAAATTGCATTACATCTGGCTTTTTCTTCGCAAAGTCATTTTCAAACAGTGTTTAAAAAATATACTGGCATAACACCAAACAGATTTCGGGACACCAAATCAGATTTATAATTTGCTTAGAATCTGATTAACTCCAATATATTATTCACTCACCTTTCATACTAATTGTCTGCTGCTTTCCATCCAGAACTTCCATGCAAAGTCTAACCGATTCACCAATAGCCCTATCAATATCGTCCCCTTCTACACCCAGCTCTTCTACAATTGTTCTTTTATCAATGAACGCTTGTCTGGTCATTATTTCAACCAAACCAATGGGATCAAGCCCTGGCTCTATGCCCTTTTCCTTATATTCATTTATTATAGATTTCATACCAAGCCTATATAAAAATTTGGGTATTGTAATAATCCTCTTGTCTGGAACACCCAGATGTTTATGAATGATTCCAAGCATTTTCTTCCAAGTGAGATTAAAGTAGCCCGCCTATCATAAATACTTTCATACACTGTTACCTCCCTTTTTAAATACTATCAAGAGTATCTGGCATTAGATTCTTTTAATAGTGCAAATTTTCTTTTAAATATGCTTTTACTTCTTCTTCCAATGGCAGGTTTTTGCAAACACCTGCCATTTTACTTGCTTTTTCCATAGTTATACTGGCAAGTGAAGCTTTTACTCCTGCCAGATTTGCTTCGCTCATACTCAGTTTATGTAAACCCAATCCAACTAAAATTATTGCTGCATCGGGATTACCTGCAAGCTCACCGCAAACAGATACCGGTTTACCCTTTGCGTTAAATTGTTCAAAAATAAAGCCAAGCATTCGAAGCATTGCAGGAGATAAATCTTGATAATACCTTGAAATCTCCGGATTCATTCGATCAACAGCGCATAGATACTGTGTGAGATCATTAGTACCAACGCTTGCAAAGTCTACTTCCTCTGCTTTCCTACAGCAATACCGGGAGAAACCGGATTTTCTTTTAAAATCATACTATAATACCTCATTTGCTATTTTTTTCACCGAAACCACTTTCTATCATTGTGACTAATTTCTCCGCAGCCTGCTGCTCATCCGGACCTTCGGTAACAATTTCAACCTTTGTTCCCTGTCCCATACCTTCTGCCAGCAAACAAATTATGGATTTAGCATTCACAGCCTCGCCGTTCTTTTCAATGTTACGGATGGTAACTTTACTCTCAAATTGTTTTGCCATCAGAACAAGATCGGAAGCCGGACGTGCATGAAGTCCTGTTTTATTAATAATTGTTGTTTGTTTTGTTATCATAATATTACCCTTTCATTGGTGCTGCAAAATATTTTAATCTTCCTCTTTTATGGGAGTATTATTCGTGTCATGAAAGATTTTTTGTGGGAGGCTTCCATATTTTGCAGTAGCCCTAGCATTTATTGAGATTAAATATCTCTTCCGTTACTTTCAATACATTTTTTATACCAGTAGAAAGAATCCTTACGGCTGCGTGCCAATGTGCCGTTTCCATCGTCGTCCTTATCTACATAGATGAAACCATAACGCTTTTTCATTTCACCTGTGCTTGCACTAACAAGGTCAATACAACCCCAAGGGGTATATCCAATCAAATCCACACCGTCTGCAATCGCTTCTGCCATTTGTTCCACATGCTGACGAAGATAGTCGATACGATAGTCATCATATATGCTGCCATCCGGTTCCACAACATCTACTGCACCAAGTCCATTCTCGACCACCATAATCGGTATTCTATAGCGAGCATAGATTTCATTCAGGAAGTAACGCAGACCCTTAGGATCAATAACCCAGCCCCATTCACTGGCTTTCAGGTAGGGGTTCGGAATTCCCATCATCATATTACCTGCTGTTCCCTGTACCTCCGGGTCAGCAGAAGCACAGCCTGTAGAATAATAACTAAAGGAATAAAAATCTACACAGCCATTCTTTAATACTTCTTCATCACCCTCTGCAATATTAATTTTAATGCCATTCTCTTCAAAATAGCGTTTTGAATAAAACGGATACTCTCCACGCACCTGTACATCACTACACAGCCAGTAACCATTATTTAATATATTTTGTGTAAGAAGCTGATCCTCTGGACTGCAGGTAAATGGATAGGTACATACACCGGCAATCATGCATCCCACACGGTTTTCAGAGTCAATTTCATGTGCCATTTTCACTGCTTTTGCACTAGCAACAAATTGATGATGAAGTGCAGTGAAGCGACGGCTTGCATCTTCAGAGCTTTCTTTTCCTTTTCCCTGTAATAAATCCATCATAGAGGATTCATTTTCAGGCAGAATGCCGCCGGCTATGGTAGCACCAAAACTGTGTGACAGAACATTTATTTCATTAAAGGTAAGCCAGTATTTCACAAGACCTTTGTATTCCGTAAAAATGGTCTTACAGTAGTTGAGATAAAAATCAATTACCCGACGATCCGTCCAGCCATTGTAGGCTTCACAAAGATGATACGGTAATTCGTAATGTGAAATTGTTACCAGTGGCTCTATCCCATGTTTTTTGCATTCCCTAAATACACTTCGGTAAAACTCGATTCCCTCTTTATTTGGTGTAGCATCATCACCATTAGGGAATATACGGGTCCATGCAATCGATAGTCGAAACATCTTAAAACCCATTTCAGCAAATAGTGCAATATCCTCTTTATAATGATGATAAAAATCAATTCCTTCGTGACTTGGGTAATTCACGCCCTCTTCCATTGTTTTTGTATATCTACGAGGCATAGTTCTGCTGCCTGCCGTCATATAATCTGAGATGGAAGGACCCTTACCTCCCTCATTCCATGCACCCTCACATTGATTTGCTGCGGTAGCACCTCCCCAGAAAAAATTGTCTGGAAACACTTTTATATTATCCATTTAACCGCTCTCCTTCTTATAAATCTGATTGTTATGAGTATATCTTTTCTTCGTCTTTTTTTAGTCTTTCCTATCTATGACAGATTAAATTATTTCAGAAAAATCCGTATCATAGCTTCGTTTCTTTATACGATTTCCATTTGACTTGCTGCTGCTTCTTTTTCCATTTGGCTTACTGCTGCTTCTTTTGCCACCAACTGTTTTTCATATACCTTAAAAAATGGTCGGTAAAGAATAAAGCCTACAACAAAGGCCATTACTGGTATTAATAGATTTTGCCATGCCATACTGGTTAAGAACTCAGATACGCCGATTGGCATAGCTGTCAAGAGTACTACATAACCTGGTTTGAAAAATCCGATAGCGTATCCTATCCACATAAAGAATAACGTAAGAAGTGGAGTAAGGATAAACGGAATAGCCATAATAGGATTATACATAATTGGAAAGCCAAATGTAACCGGTTCATTAATGTTGAATATTACAGGCACAAGAGATGCTTTGCTGACAGCCTTCAGCTGTTCAGATTTGGAACGTAATCCCATGAGAACTAAGGGTAAAGTATTTCCTGTACCGCCACAAGCCGCTAAAGCACCAAAAAGTGCAACCGGAGCAAATACTGGCGGTTTTCCTGCTGCTACAAGATCTGCGTTAGTTGTAAGATACTGCATCATTGCTGGCATAATTGCTATGAAAACAATCATTGTTCCATGAATACCAAAGCTCCAAAGCAAAGTTGCAATCAAAATTAAAATTGCCATACCGGGTACACTGGTAAGCGCTTTAAGCGGTTGTGCCAAAAGTCCGGAAATCGCCAAAGGTAACGATACCGTAAATACCTTGGTAACAAGTGTGTTAAGTCCATACCAAAAAAGTACGTTAACTGTCAATGGAATTAAAGTTGTAAAGGTATCCTGCAAAAACGGAGGCACCGCATCGGGCATTTTAATTGTAATATTATGTTTCTGAAAGAAATGGGTTATTTTAACTGTAAAAATACCAATAAGAATAGCCGCAAACAATCCTATACTGCCAAGCGCCGTGGTATCCATACCGGTAAAGCTTTTACCGTCTGCCAAAGTATATGTAGTTGCTGGTGCAGCTACTATCAAAAATATCAGCAATGCATTTACACCATTCACCAGCGGTTTCATTCCCAACATTTTTGCGTATGCATAAGCAAGACCAAAAACGACTATAAGAGAAATCATTCCCATCGTCATATTATATGGAAGCATGAAGAATTTGTAAAATGCACTTTCCGTAGTACACCACTTGAACAAAGTTGGAACAGTAGCTATAATTTGGAAAAGCGCTCCTACTAAGATGGCACCCATACTGACCATCATACCAGCGGATATAGCGGAAAAGGTTTTATTCGCTGCAGCTTTTTCGCCAAATTTCTGTAAAGCTTTCATAAACTTACTCTCGTATAAATTCCCCATAACATTCTCCTCCTAATATTCCATATTATTTATTTGGATAAATTTTATCCACCTGTTTAAAAATATTTGCTATATTACCAATGGCGTAATCATAGGCAGGGATTACATCAATCGGCATTTTAGTAACAGCCTGTATTTCAGCTTTCTTGTAGGATATCTGCGGTCCTAGAAGTATTACATCATAGTTCTTTGCAACATCATCGTAATTTGTCACTCCCACTGCTTCTATTTTCAATTCAAAACCATTCTCCTCAGCATACTTCATCATCTTCTTCATCAGTATACTAGTCGACAAGCCACCTGCGCAAATAAGCAATACTTTTTTTACCATTTTATTACCTCCCATCTTATTTTTTATATAAAATTATAAGTTCTTTAATTAATTCTTCTGCGAGTGTGCTGTTCATTAAATGATCCTGTGCATGGGCAAGAAGAATACTTACTTTATCCACTTCACCCTTGGAATCCATTTTGAGCAGCTCGCGATGTGATTCATGTGCCAAATGCAAGCTCTCGTCCGCATCCTTAAGCATTTTTTCTGCTGTATCAAAGTTACCCTTCTTTGCCTCTTCCAATGCACCAAATGAGCTGGAACGTGCTGCACCGGAATTTGCTATAATAATCATAGCGATATCTTCTAGTTTTTCATTATCTTGCATGTATCATCTCTCCTATTTATAATTTATAAATAATAGTAAGAATATTTGCGATTTCATCATCATTGAATATAATATCAAAGGCCTTTTCGATTGGTTTTACCAATTTCAGCACTTCCTTGAATTGCCTGTAATGCTTTGAAATAATCATTTCTTTACGTATATTCGAAGGTGCAGGCATATGACCAAGTAGCCGGTCAATGCAGCAGGAAATGTGAATAAAGAGTCCAACCTCGGAATCAAGTGATAATTCGCAAATTCTTTCATTAATACCCAATAGAAACTGAGGAAGTAATTTTTTTAGTTTGTCAATATTGGTATACTCAAGTTGCTCACCTAGGTAATCAAACACCTCATCATAATCAATGCCTTTCTTGGCTTCCCCGTTCAGTTGAAGTAGGCTAGGCAATCTATCCTTGGGAGTGCTAAAAACTTCACTAATAGAAATAAACGGCAGCGAAAACAACTTCGGATCAAAAGTACCGACGACACAATGGATGCTTCCTACTCTCATCATATTCACAAACTCTTCTCGAAGCGCGTCCCTATCCGATATTGCCAATGGAATAATATCCACATCTTCTAGTTTGCCATAGCGTACAATGTAACGCTTTAGCTCCTCCGCACCGCCCTTGCCCGTGGTACATAAAGTAACAATTATTTTCTTTCGTTTCATACCGTAGATATCCATGTTTTTAATGACATTTTGGTAAACAATATCCACATTCTCATCAATTGCTGCTTTCCTGGCTAACTCAATGCCGATGGTTGTAATCGGTATTGGCAGCCAACGGATTACAATGTTCAACTCCTCCTCGATGGAAGCCAGCATTTCTGGAAGTAAGCTGCTGTCATATACAACAATGATACCTTTTCCTCGTTCAATTTTTGATATGTATTGCTTTAAGGAAGTATAGATTTCTTCCATATCCTTTTTAATGGTTAATTCAAAGGAAAACACATTTTCAAGATGCGTAAGACCTACAATCGTTTTCGTTATCGATGCAGCTACATCACCACCATAAAATGCAAATAAAATAACCGGTTTATTGGACGTATCGGATATTGGTGTCTGACAACTGATAAACATCGTAATCAGTATTACTTCTTCAATGGGAAGCTCAATGTCAAATATCTGCCTGAGTTTAAGCGATAATTCCATACTGAGCAAATATTCGGATTTATAATTCTCTAGAATATCCGATATTTGTTTTGGGGCTATTTTATTCGATGTTGATTGGCTGCTGAGTATTGAATTTAAATGTAAGCACAATCCATAAAATACAGAATCCGAAAAATTTCGTCCAAGCTTTATAGATGCCTCATCCAAAAACACCTCCACTAGATTGATAATTCGTTTATCGACCAGCATGGATATTTGTTCTTTATTAGTGACCTCCCTAGTGAGTTCATTTTGATATCTTCGAAACATGTTTTCCACCTCAGTGCTTAAAAGAAGGTCAATTTCGTTTTCTTCCAGCCCTCTGGCAGCCAGTGATAACGCTTTGCGGTCCAGTTCATCGTAAATATTATTACCTTTCAGCTTTTCCTTATCAAGCGAGCTCATTTTCATAGAGGTCTCACTGAAGGAATAACTGTAATTTGAAGGAATAATCTTTTCGATTTCCTCACGATAAGTTTTGTATTTTAAAAAACCTTTTCGCACATGATTCCCAAAATCACTGATGAATAATTGAAACTTATCATTGCTCTTATGCTCTCGCAGATAAGCATTTGCACATCCAATTTTTATATCTGTTTTCAGTTGCCTACAATTTGCTTCACATTCATACAAAAGTAAACACCGCAGCAGTTCGGCATTGATATTCAGAGTATGCTTAATTCGCGCCGCTTCCAATGTCAGAAAGCTTTGTATCATCTCCATACGTTCTCTAAGTGGTCTTTCACTAAGCGTTGGCAATTCTATGAAGATGGGAAATTTCGTTGCAAAATCATCATATGCCATTGAATTTTTATTATCGCAGCTTACGATAACGATTGGCTCTGATTGTTTTCTTTCTAACTCTCCTGCTCGCTCTTCCTCGGTATGTGAAATCACAAGGCTTCTTACTTTACTACTTAAATACTGTGCATTGTCAATATAAAGTACACCTTGGTTTGCTGCTACAAAACAGCCCTCATTGTTACTGTCACCGAAAAACTCATTTATTGCCAACTGCTCATTATCTATATAGTTTCTGCAATCAAATACAATAAATTTAGAATCTGGTAAAAGTACACCACTTTGTATTGCAAACTTATGCATTAACATTGCAAGAAAACTTTTTCCTGTACCCTTCGCTCCAATAATAACCACGTTCAGACTTTTTTGCGGATAAAGAACTGCGGCCATCGCAAGCTGAACCGCACGCTTTAAACTGCCATTATAACCAATCAAATTCATAAAGCAATTGTTGGATGTTCCACCCGAATTATCATTGATATAGTATAAAACAGGTCTTCCATTGGTTTTATCAATTTTCCCTTCATCAACCAGCGAACTGAGAATACTACTGACATTAGTACGCTGCATATTAAGTGCTTCTGCTATGTATTGGGTAGATACACCTCCTTTTTCCTCTTTTGCTGAGTGCAACTTAATAAAATCGTAAATTTTCGTCTTATTTTTTTTCATGGTACACCCCCTTTATAATGAGAATATACACTTTATACTGTGTTTGAACAATAGCATCTTTGGTAATCAATGTCAAAACGAGAAGTGTATGTTTTCCCCTTGTGTTTTTAATACATATTTATACTTTTACATAATTATTATGCATCTATTTGTGCATTACCTACAAATGATTTGCTTTGATTAGAAATAACCCTGCGTTAGTGTATAGGTTTTCATATACATAATGAAGCAGTGTATAAATCATAAAGAATACAGTAGATTTTTCATAATTTTCACATTTTTTCAATCGTTTTTCACAGGTAATAGAACCTATAGATTGCTTACCTTTTTCAGTAAATCAGACAATTGCTTTCTCCAGCATAGGATACCTCCATTTAAATTCTGTTTACCTACGTGTTATAATAAATTTAAATTTCTCTGTCATCTTTGTAAGCCCTAATGTGGTACAAGATGTCAAGACACTTTTTCAAAAAAATTAAGTTAGCTAGAATTTAAATTTTCAAATCACCGCGGAAACTGGCAGGGATTTGTGTATATTGCATTTTATATCGAATTATGATAAAATATGCATTCATCAATAAAGCTTGGGAGCCCTGATCATGAATATAAAGTTATTAGAAGCATTTTTAGCTGTTATTGATAATAAAACAATG
>ENA-UOOK01003297-UOOK01003297.1-fermentation-metagenome-genome-assembly--contig:-NODE-3297-length-18504-cov-6.231937_pt1 | contig 18504 bp, 19 predicted proteins | sample MGYA00245777_ERZ724023 | MGnify/ENA primary metagenome ERZ724023 (study PRJEB28704, sample SAMN03018312) | fermentation metagenome | biome: anthropogenic terrestrial biome; feature: soil; material...
TAATATCACCGCTGTCAATTCGAATGCCGGCGGGACGATAGCCCATGGGAAGAAGAACATCATTAAACACTTTAATCGCATTTGGAATGCCCGATTTTAACACATTGTAGGTATCTACGAGCAATGTGCAGGCGTGCGGATATTCTTTTGCGTAAGCGCAGAAGGCATCATATTCATTATCAAAAAGCTGAACCCAACTGTGTGCCATAGTCCCCAATGCCGGCACTTGATAGTCTCGGTCACAAATCGTGCAGGCAGTTCCGCAGCAGCCGCCGATATAGGCCGCACGTGCGCCTAAAATGGCACCATCGGCACCCTGTGCCCTGCGGGAGCCAAATTCCATAACAGGGCGGCCCTCCGCAGCGCGGACGATCCGGTTTGCTTTCGTGGCAATCAGACTTTCGTGATTGATTGTCAGAAGAATCATCGTCTCAACAAACTGTGCCTGAATTACCGGCCCGCGGACAGTCAGAATAGGCTCTCCCGGAAAGATCGGTACTCCTTCCGGAACGGCCCATACATCACAGCAAAAATGGAAGTCCTTTAAGTACTGCAAAAATTCTTCGCTGAAGATTTTGCAGCCTCTCAGGTAATCAATATCTTTTTCGGTAAAGGTCAGATTTTTCATGTATTCGGCGACTTCCTGAACACCTGCCATGATGGCAAACCCGCCATTGTCAGGGATGTTGCGGAAGAACATATCAAAATAGACAATCCGGTCGCGGTATCCATTTTGAAAATAGCCGTTGGCCATCGTGATTTCGTAAAAATCGGTCAACATCGTCAAATTTGTTTTTACAGGGGGTGTGTACATGGAATCTTCATCTCCATTAAAATTTTGGCTGCTGCCACCTTAAATGACATAGCAGCATAGTATGGATAGAAAGTTGCGTTAGGGATATTATAGCAAGGTTCCTGGAAAATAACAAATAATATGTAGAAAAAATTTCTGATTTTGAAATTTTTTGAATTGTTCTTTAAAATAAAAGGAAAATTAGTTTTATTATTGCGCTTTTAGGGGAAAAAGATTATACTGTTAACAATTTATATGGGATGAATCATTTTCCGGGGATTCTATTCCCGAATGCAAGCGATAATTGATTAATTTACGGGAGATGAAGCACGTTGAGATTACGCAAACAGGCACTTGGGAGCCGCAATCTAGTTGGAGCCCGTGTAGAAGAAGCCCGTAAGGATCTTGGGATGAAGCAAAAAGAGCTTCTTGCACAGCTGCAGGTCAACGGTGTGGATATGAATGCTTCTGGTCTTTCAAAACTGGAAGGGCAGATCCGGAGTGTATCTGATATTGAGTTGATTGCTCTCTCAAAGATCCTTGGTGTTTCGGTAGAGTGGCTTTTGGGCCTTAAAAATGACCCCTGATTAAATCTGGGAGCTTTATTTTCGTCTCGTCCCTTTCATTTTATTAAAAAGGGCGAGACGTTTTTTATATCAAAATTTTTACAAAATTAAAAAGCAGAGCAGAAATTAATTTTTTAATTTCTGCTCTGCTTTTTAACAATCTCAGAGAGATGAAACAGTCTGGAGAGCGTAATTTTTCATAGAATTCAGGTCTTCTTCGGTAGGCATAAAGTTGACACGCAGCCCATCCCCCTGGAATTTAAACTTCAATCCTTCCAGGCGGGCTTTTATCATAGGAACAGCTTCTCCACTCCAGCCGAAAGAACCAAATGCACCGGCAGGTTTGCGGGTGTTGATGGCATCAATCATCGCGAGTGTTTTCCAAACAACGGAGGGCGCGTCCCGGTTGATCGTATCGGAACCGACCAAGAGCGCCTGGCAGCTGTTGATTTTAGAGGCAACCTCAAAAGCATCTGCATGAACAAGATCCATCATAGAGATTTCCAGATCTTGATTCGAAGAGAGTGCTTCTGCTGCAGCTTCTGCAAGCTTTTTGGTATAGCCGTATGCAGAGACATAAGGAATAAAAATCAACTTTTTTTCCGGGGCTTTCGGAGTGCTCCAAAGACGGTAAAGCTTTTTTCTTTGCTCAATATTTTTTGTTAAACAGGGACCGTGGCTTGGACAGATCATTTCTGCAGGCAGAGCGTCTATTAGAGCAAGTCCCTTTAATACATAAGGCTTAAACGGCCTGAAAATTCCTTTAAAATAATAGGCAAACTGTTCTTCATAAGCTTTTTGATCATGAATACCAGTGTCCAGCATGGTGGGTTCGCAGTAATGGGTACCCAGAAAATCACAGGTAAAAAGTGCTTTTTCGGCGGGATACCATGTGAACATGCTGTCGGGCCAATGCAGGAGCGGCGCGGGAATAAATTGCAGCTCTTTGTTGTTGCCGAGATCCAAAATTTCTCCTGGCTTTATAATATGGCAGGGCAAACTTTCATTTGCAATCGCTTCCATATATTTTTTTGCTGCCACAGTGCAGTAAATTGTGAGCTTTGGGCATTTTTTTAAAAGCCGTGCAACGGAACCGGAATGATCCGGTTCCGTGTGATTCATAATCAGTGCATCAATTTTATCGAGTGGAACGACTTGTTCGATATTTTTAATGTATTCTTCAAAAAAGTCGGCATGAACGGTCTCAATTAATATGTTTTTCTCTCCGGTTATTAGGAACGCATTATAACTGGTTCCATATTTTGCTTCCATAACAATATCAAAGACGCGGAGGGCAGGATTTAGCACGCCGACCGAATAAATTCCATTTTTTAGTTTCATTGCGCTCATCCTCTAACACCCTCATTCTTTTTCAAACTGATCTTTTTCGGCCCCGCAAAGAGGACATACCCAATCAGAAGGCAAGTCTTCAAACTTTGTTCCGGCTGGAATGCCATGCTCCAAATCACCAATTTCTGGATCGTAAACATAACCACAAACACTGCATACGTATTTCATAACGAACGCCCTCCAAAAATAACAATTATTATTGTTTTTCTCTTTGGGTTAAGTATAGCTAGAATCTTTTTAAATGTCAACTGGTTTGTGAAAAATTGTAATCTTCCATAATTTCAGAAAGGGTACTTGGAAAAACAGAATTGCGTCGAAGCTTTTCTAGAAATTTTAGCGCACAATTTTTCTCACATGGAATAGAAGCGCTAGCCGTTTCAAATTCTGTCTTTTCAATACTAATCAAATAGTTTGGAGCGGTAGAATCTGATTTTTGTACCGAGGGTTCTTCCTCCAAAAAATATTCCAGACGAATATTCCCTTCAATGGCTGTTCCTGCGTGGATACGATTCATTTCATATTTCCCCCTTATGTGAATATATTTCACATTTTCTGTGAACTTCATTAGAATAGTGCAAAAAATCTGCGAAATCAAGCAAATTTTAGGATATTTTCTAAAAAGTTGTAAAAAGCGCAACATGTTGCGGAGGGCTATAAAACCGTAACGATAAAATGCAAGTCTATTTTGTCCTTCTTTTGCATAGGTTAAAAGCAGAGAAAGGAAGGGGAATAGTATGGATTGGCATCACCTGACGAAGGAAGAAACTGCTAAAAAATGGAAAACAGATTGCCAAAAAGGGTTAAAAGAAAGTCAGGCAACATCGCTGTTGCGTAAGTATGGACCCAATCTTCTGCCGGAAGCAAAGGGCAAAAGTCTGATTCGACGTTTTTTTCACCAATTTTCTGATTTTATGGTATTGATCTTGTTGATAGCGGCAGGAGTTTCTTTTTTAACTTCTTTTTTACAGAAAGATGAGGACTATCTGGATGCAATTGTTATCTTAATCATTGTAACCGTCAATGCGGTGATTGGAACCCTTCAGGAGAGCCGCGCAGAAAAGGCAATTTCTGCTTTGCGTAAAATGGCGACTCCATGGGCCAAAGTGATTCGAGACGGAAAGACCAGAAAAATCCCTGCACAAGAGGTTGTACCGGGGGATCTGGTTGTGCTCGAAACAGGAAATCTGGTGCCTGCTGATGTGCGCTTGACAGAAACAAGTGATCTTCGGGTAGAAGAAAGTGCGCTTACGGGAGAGAGCGTGCCGGCTTCGAAAGGGACTGATCCGCTCCCGGAAAAGATAGCTTTAGGGGACCGAAGCAATATGTGCTTTTCCTCCACCGTGGTCGCGGCGGGAAATGGGCGCGGGATTGTGGTAGCAACAGGGACCAATACGCAGGTTGGAAAAATCGCCCATATGCTGCAGACTGCGCAGACACCGCAGACACCGTTACAGAAAAAGCTGGCAGTGGTGAGCAGAGTTTTGGGAATTGGCGTTTTGATTTTATGCGCTATTATTTTTCTGATGGGATTGTTCCAAAAAATTCCGCCGCTTGAGATGTTTTTAATTGCGATCTCTTTGGCGGTTGCTGCCATTCCGGAAGGACTGCCGGCAGTGGTGACGATTGTTTTAGCTTCCGGTGTGCGGAGAATGGCTTTAAAGAAAGCGATTGTACGTCATCTTATGGCGGTAGAAACGCTTGGAAGTGCCAGCGTAATTTGCAGCGATAAAACGGGCACGCTTACTCAAAACCATATGACGGTTCGTGAACTTTATGCGGCAGAGGGCCAGCTGAATCCTCACAGTGCCGCTGCCCGCCGTCTGTTGGATGCAGCATCTCTCTGTACAAATTGTACAGCCGACGGTGATAAAATCCTTGGGGAGCCTACGGAACGTGCTCTCTGTGAAGTCTTTGGGAATAAGGCTGTGCTTGACGCACAATTTCAGAGAGTTCGTGAAATTCCTTTCTCGAGTGAGCGCAAACGGATGACAGTCGCTGTACGGCAGCCGGATGGAAACTATCGAGTGATTATGAAGGGCGCCCCGGATGTATTGTACCCTCTTTGTGGAGGACTTCCTCGCCAAAACGACCGTATGGCGGAAAATGCGCTGCGCGTTTTAGCGGTAGCGGAAAAGACCGTTTCTTCCGTACAGGGGATGACTGTGCAGCAGATGGAGAGTGGGATGCGCTTTTTGGGACTGATCGGGTTGTATGATCCGCCAAGAAAAGAAGTAAAGGCAGCTGTTTCCCTTTGCAGAGAAGCTGGAATCCGACCGGTCATGATTACAGGGGATTATCGTCAGACAGCCTGTGCAGTTGCAAAAGAACTGGGCATTTTGAAAGGTTCGGAGCAGGTGATTACCGGCCCTCAGCTCGATGCCATGAAGCAGCCAGAACTGGTAGAACAAATTGAAAAATGCAGTGTCTTTGCAAGAGTTTCTCCTGCTCATAAAGTGCGAATTGTGCAGGCATTTCAGGCACATGGAGAGGTAGTCGCTATGACCGGGGACGGCGTCAATGATGCGCCGGCGCTCAAAGCGGCCGATATTGGCTGTGCAATGGGGAGATCCGGCACGGATGTTGCAAAAGGTGCCGCGGATATGATCCTCGCCGATGACAATTTTACAACCATCGTAGACGCGGTTCGCGAAGGTCGCGGAATTTATGAAAATATCCGTAAAACGATTCATTTTCTTCTTTCCTGCAATATGGGAGAAATTTTGGCAGTATTTGTTGGATTTTTACTGCGTCTGCCGCTTCCGTTGATTGCAATTCAGCTTTTGTGGATCAACCTTGTTACGGATTCGCTGCCGGCTCTCGCATTGGGAGTAGAACCGATCTCGCCGAATATTATGAAGAAGCCGCCGATTCGCAAAGATGAAGGAATGTTTGGAGGCGGATTGGGCTATTCGATCGTCGTAGAAGGCTGTTTTATTGGGGCGCTCAGCCTTCTTGCCTATTCCATCGGACGTGTATTCTTCGATGTAAATCCGGCGTGTCCAGTGGTTGGCCGTACCATGGAATTTGCAGTTTTAAGTCTTAGTGAAATTGCCCATACGTTCAATATGCGCAGCGAATACCGGATTTTTGACCGGAATCAGACGCGCAATCCCAAGTTAGCAATCGCAGCTATTATTTGTACTTTGCTGATGGTTTCGGTGATTGTATTCCCAAGCCTTTCCGTCGTATTTCACACTGCTGTTTTAAGCGGATTTCAGTGGCTTGTAACCATCCTGTTGTCTCTTAGTCCGATCCTTCTGGTGGAACTGGAAAAATCCGCTGCACAACGCAAAAGAGCAAAGCTTTTAGAAAATGGCCCCAAAGAAACAAAAAAGCATTCCGCAAAAAGCGAAATGCCAAAAGAGACCCCTTTTATTCATCTGAATCATCCGTTAAATCCGAGAGGCCTTTTCCCGAAAAATCATCAGGGATAGCAGTGCTGTATTTGTGATTGCCAATTGAAGCAAAAACACATCCCAAAATGATCCCAAAGTAATAGGTGATCATTCTCCAGATCAGCATGGCCGGAGCGGTGGCGTCGCGAAAGAATATATGAAAAAACATGCCAAAACTGATTTCTGCTCCGCCGGAAGCTCCGGGCAGTGGGACAAAGGAGGCAATCATATTCACGAATACCTGTGCGGCGATCATTACCCACATCCCGGTACCGCGCAGCCCAAAGCTGAGAAAAATAAAATAGGTGACGACACTGTTGAGCGTAATTTGCAAAACAGTTACCAGACAAACACATGCGTATAGTTTGATAGAGTGTCCCATCGTTTTGATACCGTCATGGAAAACTTTAAGCTTTAAAACGGTATCATCATATTTTGCCTGAAAATCATGAACCACATGAATTCTTTCCAGCAGATGAAGTACACCGTGAATTAGACGGTAAACGAAAGGAGGATAAATTGAAAATAGCAGAACCAAGAGAATAAAAGCACCATTAGTCAAAACACCAAAGATTGTTAGAAAAGATAGGTTGCTGACGGTTGTCTGAAAAAAGTGAAGATGAAAAATCATCAGAATCAAGGAGTAAAAAACCATAATGCACTGATAAATCAGGGTTTTTACCGCAATAATGGCGCCGGCTTTTCCAGTTTTCATACCCATTTTATGCATGGAGTAGATTTGCATAGGCTGACCGCCGGTAGAAAACGGTGTGATATTGTTATACAGAATGCCGATCATTCCTACAATAATGGAACGATTCAATGTCCATTTAGGATAGAGATGATGACATAAAAGCCAGTTGCAGATTCCTTCCAAAAACCAGGTAAGCAACATAGAAAAAATGGCAGCAAACATCCAGCCGGGTTCCAAGTGTGCAAAAATTTCTTGAAGGCTCTTTTGATCCTGTGTCATAAGAAAACCAATTAAAAGCCCAAGAGAAATTGAAAGCGTAATAATTACAAATAGATTTTTTTTAATTACATGTTTGACTTTTGACATGAAATAACTCCAATCTCTGGGAAAAGTTTTAACTAGTATTAAAACGACTTTAATACAACAATTTATTAATCATAGCGTAATTTGTAAAAGAACACAAGAGGAACATTTTAAATAAAAGAAAACAGAAATATTAATTGTAAAGATTATTATGATAAAAAAATGAAAAACACTTGCTTTTTATGAAAGACCGCGTTATAATAAATATCGCGCTTAGAAAAGAGCGCAGATATCGCGGGGTGGAGCAGTCCGGTAGCTCGTCGGGCTCATAACCCGAAGGTCGTTGGTTCAAATCCAGCCCCCGCAACCATGTGATACGGTCACATTAGATGCACAGCGGTTTTTGCCGCTGTGCATTCGTTTTTTCTGGGAATTTTGATTATGCTGTTTAAATCAGGGATTCCATCGTTACAAACCCGTCCGTTTATTTTGGGGCAGGATTGCAATAGTCAATTGAACATTTTTTGTTTTAACCCTTCTGCCCTTTTTGAAATCTTTGGCGTTTTCAAAAAGGGCATTGTTTTTGTCTTTTGAGATGACTAGGCGCAATCTTAAGATTCATAGAAATCCATTTCACATTGTAATTAAACCAATACTCTATGATTTCCTGATTGATAGCATAATAATCGTTTTCATATAAAATTGATGTCGAAATATTTTTAAATGAGAGGGAGGCAATAGGATGGTTCGCGAAATTATGAAAGATGTTGGGTTTCTTTCACAAAAATCGCAACTCGCTACAAAGGAGGATCTGTCGGCTGCGGGAGATCTGCTGGAAACGCTGGAGGCTCATAAAGAGAGTTGTGTGGGGATGGCAGCAAATATGATTGGAGTTCACAAATGTATGATTGCCTTTGATAACAATGGAAAATACATGGTGATGTTTAACCCGGAGATTATTAAGAAATCCCAGCCTTTTGAAACCGAGGAGGGCTGTTTGTCTCTGGTTGGTATGCGCAAGGTAAAGCGCTGGACATCCATCAAGGTGCAGTATCAAAATAGTGACTTTCAGAATCGATACAAGACTTTTACCGGGTGGACGGCACAAATTATTCAGCACGAGATCGACCACTGCAAAGGAATCATTATCTGAAAGGCGGCACAGCACGCGAGAATTGATTTTGTATGGCCGTACACGCAGAAAACAACTGGATTTAAGCATAAAAAACCAGAGCCATCAAATTTTTGATGGCTCTGGTCGCAAAAACAATCGGTTGTATTACCCCTTAAAATCGATAGGTCTTAGGCTCTGCTGAGAAGGAAAATATCGTTGCAGTAACGTTTGTCAGATAGAACACTGTGGTATTTCCATCGTCGGCCTTATACATTTTCTGGAGAGAGGGGGTATGCTTCCAGCATGCTCGTTTTAGGCTCAATTCTGTCATCCTCAACGGCGGTCGCTTCAACACGAATCCATTGATCGCCGACTGTGGCACTGATTTCAATCTTTGGATTTGCCTTGATTTGCCGATATACTTTTTTTACTTTGCCTGTTTGGATATAAAGTTTGCCTTCAAAAATGTTTATGGTACCGAATGGACGAACCCTGGGCTGGTCTCCATCCTCCGTTGCAAGAAAATAAGTATTGGCTTGCTTTAAAAAATCGTTGACTTCTTTCATGAATTGACGCCTCCATTAGTAAAAAGATTGATTTAAATACATTTGAATACTATAATAAAAACATGGTTTTGCAAATTATTCAAGTACAATATTTTAATATAGTAAGTATCTTTTTGGATACTAAAGAGGGAGAAATGGAAAAAGATTTATTTGGGATCTGCCCCTATGTCACTTCGCAGAAACTGCTCACGGGAAAATGGACGCTGTTGATTATGTATTATTTGAGTCTCAGAACCATGCGATTCAATGAACTGCAAAGAGAACTGCCGAACCTGACACAGGCAACACTATCCAAGCAGCTTCGCATGATGGAGAAGAATGGTCTGCTGATTCGTACGGCTTATAATCAAATTCCGCCCAAAGTTGAATATTCGCTTTCTAGTCTCGGACAGCACTTTAAGCCCGTCTTAGATGCTATTGAGGTATGGGGAAATGAGTATATTGACTTTTTGAAAAAGTCCAAGCAATGAAGTCGTTTTGAAATTCTGGTTGTCTTTCGGAATATTACAAAGAAAAAGCCGATCGAGAAGCGGTTGACGGAAAGACTCGACCGAAAAAAGAAGATGCTTAATAATTCTGCGATAAGAGATGGGCTTTTATTGTTGAGTTGTGTAATTTGGATCATTGTTGCATCTAGTGTGAGAATCTGTCGCAAAGAAAAGAGCCAATCTGTATTCTGCACAGATTGACCCTTTTTGATTTTGCGATTATTGGTTTGATTCTTCGCGGTAGAAAGTCATCAGCTTTTTAAAAAGTTCTGCTGTAGTCGGCGGAGTATAGGTGATTGCATTCGCGCCGGCGTCGATTGTACGAAGAATATCGTCGTCAGTGGAACCTCCGGTAGCAATGATCGGAACTTTTGGAAAGCGCTTGCGAATTTCAGAGACAACGAACGGAGTACGTGCAGCAGCTGAAACGTTTAAAATGCTAGCTCCGCTTTCCAGCCGCTTTTCAATATCGGTCTTTTCAGAGACGACAGTAATTGTGATTGGAATATTAATCTTATCCGAAACGAAAGTAAGCGTCTCGTCTGGAGTCGGTGCATTGACGACTACGCCTGCAGCACCAAGGTATTCCGCATTTTCTGCGAGATTTGTTACACGCTTTCCTCGGGTTGTGCCACCACCAACACCAATAAAAACAGGTACATCGGCGCAGGTGATGATGGAGTTGGCAATGATCGGCTGCGGTGTAAATGGATAGACGGCCATTATGGCATCGGCGTTGCAATTCCTGATAATGGAAATATCAGTGGAAAACAGCAATGATTTTATCAGCTTGCCCATTACACGCACGCCACAGACTTCATTGATGACTGTTGGAATTTTGATCATATGTTTTCTTAGAGCGCCTTCCAATTCCGGAACAAACTCACTTTTCATAATTCTGATTCCCTCACTTTCCAACAATTCATTTGTGTAAGATATTCTATACTGAATGAAATCTAAAGTCAAAGAATAATTTATGAATGGAGATTTAAATTTTTATGTGGTTACAATGAAGAAAATAATTATGTAATCATATATAATAGAAAAGGAGAAAAGGAAAGAGAAACAGAAGACAAATTCTTTCTGAGAGGAAAATTTTATGTTGCATCCGATTAAACATTTCCGGACAGTTAGCCACCACCGGTGGCTTGTCTTAAAATACTGCTTTCGTATTGGCCTTTATAAACAAGGTCTTTTGCATGATTTGTCCAAATTTTCACCGACGGAATTTTGGGCAGGTGCAAAATATTATCAGGGGAACCGGAGCCCAAATGATGCACAGCGTTTAAAAACAGGATACAGTGCTGCATGGCTGCATCATAAAGGACGTAACCGACATCATCTGGAATACTGGATCGACTATTCTACAGGGGCTGATCATCAGCTTTGTGGAATGGAGATACCACCGCGCTATGTGGCAGAAATGATTTGTGACCGTATTGCTGCCAGCCGCACTTATCGCGGAAGTCTTTATTCTGATAGTGATCCGTATGAATATTATATGCGTTCCAGAGATCATTATGTTCTTCATCCGAAGACTCGCCGTTATTTAGAAACTTATTTAAGAATGCTCAAAGACAAAGGGGAACAGGCAACTTTAAAAGAATTGAAAACTTGGGTCCGCCAATCGCATTAAGAAAATAATTTGGAAAATGAAAATGCAGGATTTATAAAGTGGGTTGTCATAAAACAAGTTATAACTTTAATAAAGTTTTATAAAATTCATACTGCAGCAGAAATATTTTTCGATGGAAATTTGTAATTCTTTCTATCCCTAAAAGATAAATTATTTTTTTAGAAATTCGGATTTACGAGTATAAAATCAAATTTATTAGGGCGAAAGAAGAGCTGGGCCTTACGAAATGTGATCTCTATTTTTACGCTGTTTTTAAAATTGATGGAAAATGGATTCAAAATGATTTTTTTCGATTTTTGAAGGAAAGTATCTGTCTATCATTCAAAAGGGAGAAAATAAAAGTCAAACTTTGATTTTTACAGTCGCTTTATAAAACAAAAATAAAGGAGAAAATTTGTCTGTCTTAACTAAAAATAGCTTTGAATTTTCTAGTTGCTTTTCCGAAAATCTATGATATAATGTGAATGAAAATTTACAAAATGTTCAAGAATGGATTTGAACAAGACACCTAAAAATGAACAGATGGATTTGTTTAAAATGCTAGTTATTCAAACAATGATAAGGAAAACTGTTCTTTTTTAAACCTTTTTTGAAAAATATAGTGTAAGTTTTCCGGCGCCGGTTGAACGGCATTTTTCTATGGCATGAAATTGGAATGGATTCCACAATGCGAAATAGAAGGGTGCTGCGCCGGTATCTTGATTGCTGACGCTGCCGTTGACAAGTTGCTTTTACCGCTGGCGGCGGGAGGCAAATTAGTAAATCAGTACCAATTCAATTCTGGCGCGTTTCGCTCTCTCGAAAAATTTTACTTAAGGAGGTGTAACGTTAATATGTGGACTTCGAATACAATGGATGCCGGTACTGCAGTCATGGTTTCCGTGATGGGTATGGCGGTTGTTTTTCTATCTTTGATTGCACTGGATTTGGCAATTATGATTGTTTCTAAAATCGTGAATTCAACCCAGAAAAACAAAGAAACTGCTCCAGCTGCTCCAGCCATACCAACCGCACCGGTTGCTCCGGCTGCGCCGGTCGCTTCCAGTGCCAATGATGAGACCTATGCAGTTCTGATGGCTGCAGCCTGTGAGGAAGCACATGCTTCTCCAGATACGATTCAGATCAAGGAAATCAAGGAAATTAAATAAGACTTGATTTATTGGTCTACTAAATGGCTCTTTTCTTAAATTTATAAATTTTAAAGGAGAATTGTGATGAAATACGTTGCAACTTTGAATGGTAAGAAATATGAGGTCGAAATTGAAAAGGTAGAGGGCGGATATCAGCCGATGTCCCGCACTGCTGCTCCGGCTCCTGTTGCTGCTCCGGCTCCTGCTGCTGCCCCGGCTCCTGCTGCTGCTGCTCCTGCTGTTGGTGAAAACAACGTGATCGCTCCGATGCCTGGCAAAATTTTGGATGTCAAATGCAAAGTCGGCGATGTCGTTAAGGCTGGCGATATTGTCATTATGCTGGAAGCTATGAAGATGGAAAACGAGATCGTTGCTCCGGCTGACGGAACTGTAGCTGATATTCCGGTACATACAGGTGATATGGTCGATACCGACGCTACGCTAGTCGTGCTGAAGTAAGGAGGCACGCTTAGAATGAATTTTATTAATATTCTGGCGAGGATCTTCGAGGATTCCGGCTTCGCTGCGATTACATGGCAGCAGGCTGTGATGATGCTCGTATCCTTTGTCCTGATGTATTTGGCAATTAAAAAGCAGTTTGAGCCTTTGCTTCTGCTTCCAATTGCTTTTGGTATTTTTCTTGCAAACCTGCCTTTGGCGAATATGGGCGCTGAAGAAGGCGGCGTTATTTCAGTGTTGTATCAAGGAATTACAGGCGACTTGTTCCCCTGCCTGATCTTTATGGGAATTGGTGCAATGACCGATTTCGCTCCTTTGATGGCAAACCCGGTCAGCCTGCTGCTCGGTGCTTCTGCACAGCTCGGTGTTTACTGCGCATTCCTGCTCGCACTGGCAACTGGCCTCTTTACCCCTCAACAGGCTGCTGCAATCGGCATCATCGGCGGCGCTGACGGCCCGACTTCCATTTACCTTGCAAATAACCTTGCACCGGAACTGGTTGCGCCAATCGCTGTTGCGGCATATTCGTATATGGCTTTGATCCCGCTGATTCAGCCTCCGATCATGCGCGTACTTACCACTAAAAAAGAGCGCATGATTAAGATGGGTCAGCTGCGCAAAGTATCCAAAGTCGAAAAGATCATTTTCCCGATTTTTGTTGTTTTGTTCTGCTCACTGCTCCTGCCATCTGTTGCTCCGCTTCTGGGCATGCTGATGCTGGGCAACCTGTTCCGTGAGAGCGGCGTTGTTGAGCGTCTTTCCGATGTTGCTCAGAATGGTCTGTGCAACGTTGTTACCATCTTCCTTGGCCTTTCCGTTGGCGCTACTGCAAACGGAGAACTCTTCCTGCGGACTCAAACTCTGGCAATCATTGCCATGGGCTTATTCGCATTTGGCTTCTCCACTGTAGGCGGTGTTCTCTTTGGCAAACTTCTTTGCCATCTGACTCACGGCAAGATCAATCCGCTGATTGGTTCCGCTGGCGTATCTGCAGTCCCTATGGCTGCACGTGTTTCACAGGTAGAAGGCCGCAAATACAATCCGACCAATTTCCTGCTGATGCATGCAATGGGCCCGAACGTGGCTGGCGTTATCGGTACTGCAATGGCCGCCGGTTTCTTCTTGACCGTTTTCAAAGCCTGATTTCTGATCAATCCTTTTGTTCATTAATTGCCCTTTTTGGGCAATGAAAATATAATTAGGGGGTTTTTAGCGTGGGAAAAATCTATTCTCTGCACGATGCGATTGCTAAGTACGTCAGTGATGGCGACTTTATCGCATTCGGTGGCTTCACAACGAACAGAAAGCCTTTCGCTGCTGTTCATGAAATTTTGCGTCAAGGCAAAAAGGACTTTATTGTCCAGACAGGCCCTGCCGGCCATGATGTCGATATGCTGATCGGCGAAGGTCGTGTAAAAGCATTTATCAACTGCTACATTGCAAACTCCGGTTTTACAAATGTATGCCGTCGTTTCCGTAAAGCGTACGAGCAGGGCAAACTTCTGATGGAAGATTACTCTCAGGATGTTTTGATGCTCCAGCTGCACGCAGCATCCCTTGGCCTTCCGTTCCTGCCGGTCAAACTGATGATCGGTTCCGGTTTGGAAACTGAGTGGGGCATTACAAAGGAACAGCGCCAGAAGATCGACAAACTGCCGGATGATAAATTTGTTACCATTGAGAACCCGTTCAAGAAGGGTGACAAAGTTCTGGCTTGCCCGGTTCCGGAAATTGATACTGCAATTATTCATGTACAGTATGCTTCTCCGGACGGAACCTGCCGTATCATCGGCGACGAATTCCATGATGTTGATATTGCAGTTGCAGCTAAGAAGACCATCGTTACCTGCGAGCAGATCATCAGCGATGAACAGATCCGCCGTGATCCGACCCTCAACTCCATTCCGGGCTTCTGCGTGGATGCTGTTGTATTGGCTCCTTTTGGTGCACATCCGTCTCAGTGCTACAGCCTTTACGATTATGATAAGGCTTATTACAAGGCTTATGATGTCGCCAGCAAGACTGAAGAGGACTTTAAGACATTTGTGGACGAGTGGGTCTACGGTGTTAAAGACCACGAGGAATACATCAACAAACTTGGTGCTTCCCGCCTTGCAAAGTTGCAGGTCATTCCGGGCCTCGGCTATGCTGTAGATATGACGAAGGAGGGTTAAGTAATGGCTGATTACACGAATTATACGAATAAAGAAATTCAGGCTGTAAACATTGCGAAATGCATTCAGAATGATCAGATCGTAATTGTTGGTACTGGCCTTCCGCTGATCGGTGCATCTTTGGCAAAACGCATTTATGCTCCGAAATGCCACCTGATCGTTGAGAGTGGTTTGATGGACTGCTCCCCAATCGAAGTTCCCCGCAGCGTCGGTGATGCTCGTTTTATGGCACATTGTGCTGTTCAGTGGCCGAATATCCGTTTCATCGGATTTGAAGCAAATGAATGGCTTCATAATGAGGACCGCCTGATTGCATTTATCGGCGGCGCTCAGATCGACCCGTTCGGCAATGTAAACTCCACCAGCATTGGCGATTATCATCATCCGAAGACTCGTTTCACCGGTTCCGGCGGAGCGAACGGCATTGCTACATACTGCAACACAATCATTATGATGCAGCATGAGAAACGCCGCTTTATGCAGAAGGTTGATTATATCACCAGCCCTGGCTGGATGGAAGGCCCTGGCGGACGTGAAGCTCACGGCCTGCCTGGAAACCGTGGCCCGCTGATGGTTGTTACCGATCGCGGCATCCTGAAGTTTGACAAAGATACCAAGAGAATGTATCTTGCTGGTTATTATCCGTCTTCTTCTCCGGAAGAAATTATTGAAAATACTGGTTTTGATATTGATGTTTCTAAGGCTGTCAAGTTGGATGCTCCTGATCCGGAAGTTATCCGCATGATCCGCGAAGAAATCGATCCTGGCCAAGCATTTATTAAAGTACCCGTGGAGGAAAAAGCATAATGAGTGATCATCAGTATTCCATGCCTTGCTATTTTCAGAATATGCCTGTTATCGGACGCCCGGTAGCAGCACCAAACGCTGAAAATGAGCAGGACATTAAGAAGGTTGAAAATGAGATTGCCTCCCTGACTCAGGCAGCTGAGCAGGCTGGCCGTGCTGACGATTCCCTGCACGCTTCCGGCCAATACACCGCCATGGAGCGTGTAAACGCACTGGTTGATCCTGGCACATGGTGCCCTCTCAACAGCCTCTATAATCCTCAGCACAACAAGAATGGCTCTACTGCTATTATTAAGGGCCTCGGCCGCATCCATGGAAAATGGGCAGTCGTTGTTGCTTCTGATAACAAGAAGCTTGCCGGCGCATGGATTCCGGGACAGTCCGAGAATTTGCTCCGTGCTTCCGATACTGCAAAGACTCTTCATGTTCCGCTGGTCTATGTTCTGAACTGCTCCGGTGTTAAATTGGATGAACAGGAGAAAGTTTATGCAAACCGCCGCGGCGGCGGCACTCCTTTCTATCGCAATGCAGAACTCCAGCAGCTGGGTGTTCCGGTGCTTGTTGGAATCTATGGAACAAACCCTGCAGGCGGTGGATATCACAGCATTAGCCCGACAATCTTGATTGCCCATGCAAAAGCAAACATGGCAGTCGGCGGCGCTGGAATCCTTGGTGGCATGAACCCGAAGGGCTATGTCGACATGGAAGGCGCAAAGCAGATGGTCGAAGCGACCGAAAAGGGACCGAAGCAGGATCCTCCAGGATCTATTGCAGTTCATTACGGCCAGACCGGTTTCTTCCGTGAAGTTTACACGGAAGAAATGGGTGTTATCGAAGCACTGAAGAAATACATGGATGATATCCCGGCTTATAACCTCGATTTCTTCCGTGTTGATGATCCTCGGGAGCCTCAGTTCCCGGCAGATGATCTTTATTCCATTGTTCCGTTTAACCAGAAACGCCAGTACAATGCTTATGATGTTCTTGCTCGCTTGTTTGATAACAGTGAGTTCTCTGAATTCAAGAAGGGCTATGGTCCTGAGATCATCTGCGGCATGGCAAAAGCAGATGGTCTGCTTGTCGGTGTTATCACCAACGTTCAGGGTCTGCTGATGCATTATCCGGAGTACAAACAAAATTCTGTCGGCATTGGCGGTAAGCTTTATCGTCAGGGCTTGATCAAGATGAATGAGTTTGTTACTCTGTGTGCTCGTGACCGCATTCCGATGGTTTGGGTTCAGGATACAACCGGCATCGATGTTGGCGATCCTGCTGAGAAGGCTGAACTGCTTGGCTTGGGCCAGTCTTTGATCTATTCCATCCAGAACAGCAATGTTCCGCAGATGGAGATCACGCTGCGCAAAGGAACTGCTGCAGCTCACTATGTTATGGGTGGCCCTCAGGGCAATGATACCAATGCCTTTACGCTTGGTACTGCTGCAACTGAGATGTATGTCATGAATGGTGAAACTGCTGCTGCTGCAATGTACTCTCGCCGTCTTGTAAAAGATGACAAGGCTGGTAAGGACCTGCAGCCGACGATTGATAAGATGAACGAACTGATCCAGGAATACGACGAGAAATCTCGTCCGAAGTTCTGTGCTCAGGAAGGCTTTGTTGATGAAATTGTCAACATGAATGCAATGCGTTCTTATATCAAAGCTTTTGCAGACAGCTCTTATCAAAATCCGCAGTCGATCTGCGCATTCCATCAGATGCTGTTGCCCCGTGTAACGCGCGACTTTGATACATTTAAGAAGCCGTAAGTTCTGATTCAATAAAAATCATACCGGGGACTGCCCGATCCATTCCGATTGGGGAGTGGAATGGGAAGTCCCCGGTGTTTTATGAGCATATTTTATGCCTAAAAAACGGAAGAGAAACTTAAGAATGCTTGGCTCTTTAATTGGAAAATTGATTAATTTTTGTCAATTTTCACAACTTCAAGAGGAAAATCAAGAATTTTTTAAATATTTCTGTACTTTAAAGGTTGAAGTTTCTTATCAGATCTTCTATAATTGTACCAAGTGTAAATTATAAGGTGCGATATGATTTTACACTTGCTTTCCGTTTTCATTGGGAAAACTGTCTATAGTGTGACGGAAAATCCCTGTGACTATGTGCGATGAGTTGTTGGGCTTCGCCATGATCCTGACATGGGGAGAAAGGAGGGAACCATTTTTTTGGTGCCCCAGGACTTATAAAAATAGCCACGAGATTTCCGGTGTGCATTATAAATAAAAAAGTAATTAGGGAGCGAAATGTACATGGATTTAGCAAAATATTTTGGTACCTTTGTTGCAAAAGGTACCGAGGTTAGCGGCAAAGTCGCTGCGATTTCCAGTTTGAAGCTGGAATATTTAACAACCTTGGGAATAGCAGCAATCGTTATTTTCCTTGGTCATGCAATTGTAAAACGGTCTAAGCTTTTACAAAAATATGCAATCCCGGCACCAGTTCTTTCTGGTTTGATTGTATCTATTGTGATATCCTGCATTAAAGCAAGTGGAGCGATTGCAATTACATTTGATACGAAAATTATGCAAGACTTATGCCAGAACCTGTTCTTCCTTTGTGTAGGATTTGGGTTCAGCACAAAGTTGATCAAGCATGCGGGCGGCAAACTCTGTGCAATGATTGCTATTGCTGCATGTCTCTTGATTGTTATAGAGGATGTCGTCGGTGTTGCAGTCGGCAGCGCAATTGGATTGAATCCGCTGCTTGCTCTGCAGTGCTCCTCTGCTTCTATGGCCGGTGGCGTAGGAACAGCTTCTGCTTTTGGCCCGGTCTTCGAGAAGATGGGTGCAGCAGGTGCGACAACGGTTGGTGTTGCAGCAGGTACGATGGGCAACATTATGGGTTCTCTGATTGGCGGCCCTGTCGCTGCATTCCTGATTTCTCATCACAATCTGCATTCTGATCCGAATGATAAGCCGGATTCTGAAGCAAACGGTGTCGTAAACAAGTTGGATAATAACCGTATGGTTTCCATGTTTGCAATAGATCGGAAGAGCGTCGTGTAGGGAAAG
>ENA-UOOK01003298-UOOK01003298.1-fermentation-metagenome-genome-assembly--contig:-NODE-3298-length-18504-cov-6.031384_pt1 | contig 18504 bp, 22 predicted proteins | sample MGYA00245777_ERZ724023 | MGnify/ENA primary metagenome ERZ724023 (study PRJEB28704, sample SAMN03018312) | fermentation metagenome | biome: anthropogenic terrestrial biome; feature: soil; material...
GCCGAAGAAACCAACTCCATGGCTTTAGTTATTTTCATGGTTCCATTAATGCTTTTTATTCTTCTTTTAATTTCACGGGTCGACTTTGCCATAATTTATCCCCTTTTAATAATTAAATGTTTTCTTAAAATCTTCAATAGCCTTGATAACTTTTTCTTCCGTTTCTCCCGATAATTCCTTGGTAGCTGCGATTTCATGTAAAATCTGCGGGGAGCTTGAATCCATATATTCCAAAAATTCCTTTTCAAACTTTGTTATATCTTCTACCGGTACATCCAGTAAGTATTTATTAATTGCAGCATAAAATAACACAACCTGGTGCTCTACCTTCATAGGTTTATATTGGGGCTGTTTTAACAGCTCCATTACTCTTATGCCCATATCCAATTTTTCTTTGGTGCCCTTGTCAAGTTCAGCCCCGAATTGCGTAAATGCTTCTAATTCTCTAAACTGTGCCAATTCAAGCTTTAATTTGCTTGAAACCCGCTTCATTGCCTTAATCTGAGCGGCACTTCCCACTCTTGATACAGACAATCCCGTATTGATTGCAGGCCTCTGTCCCGCAAAAAATAAATCTGTTTCCAAAAATAACTGTCCGTCTGTAATTGAAATAACATTTGTGGGTATATATGCAGATATGTCTCCGTCCTGCGTTTCAATGACGGGCAATGCTGTAATAGAGCCGCCGCCGTTCTCCTTGCTCAGCTTCGCAGCTCTTTCCAATAATCTTGAATGAAGATAAAACACATCTCCGGGATATGCTTCCCTTCCGGGCGATCTTTTAAGCAGCAGGGACATGGTTCTGTATGCGACGGCATGCTTTGATAAATCATCATATATTATCAAAACATCCCTGCCCTGATACATGAACTCCTCCGCCATTGCGACTCCCGCATATGGCGCTATATATTGAAGTGAGGCAGGATCGCTGGCTGACGCCGCAACTACTGTGGTATATTCCATCGCATCATTTTTTTGCAAAGTATCTACTATTTGGGCAACCGTAGAAATTTTTTGCCCGATGGCAACATAAATGCAAATCACATCTTCCTTTTTCTGATTGATTATTGTATCAATTGCAATTGCTGTCTTACCTGTCTGTCTGTCGCCTATTATGAGCTCTCTCTGACCCCTTCCTATGGGGAACATTGAATCTATCGCTTTAATTCCTGTCTGTATGGGCTGATCTACCGATTTTCTGTCAATAACGCCGGGAGCCTTGCTTTCTATGGGTCTGAATTTCTTAGCCGATATATTGTCCTTGCCGTCTATAGGCTGCCCTAAGGAATTTACTACCCTTCCTATAAGCTCTTCTCCCACAGGCACCTCTATTATCCTGCCTGTTCTTTTAACAATGTCGCCTTCCTTAATATTTTTATCACTGCCGAGCAGTACGGCTCCCACATTGTCAGCTTCCAAGTTCAATGCCATTCCGTATATATCGCCCGGAAATTCCAGCAGTTCCCCTGACATACATCCTTCCAAGCCATCCACTCGGGCAATCCCGTCTCCGATCTGCAGAATTTTCCCGGTTCCTATTAAATCTATTTTTTTTTCGTATTTTTTTAGTTGTTCCTTTATTAATAAACTAATATCCGTTGTTGTAACCTGCATATTAATGCTCCTATTCATATTTGTACATATTTTAATTGTTTTTCAACAGATTTAAGCTCGCTTTTAATTGTACCGTCAAAAACCTTATCTCCTGCTTTTAAGAGAACTCCGCCGATTATACCTTCATCAATTATATTTTCAAATATAACATCCTTGCTTAGCTTCTCGCTTATAATATTTTTTAACTTATCCTGAATATCCTTTTTCATGGGAACTGCGGTAACTGCAGTAACAGTTACTATATTGGTGTACTTGACAAATATTTTTTTGATTAATGCAACCATTTCATCAGAAACATTATTTTTAAAAATATTATCTATTAATTCGTCCTTTTCCTTCTGCCTTATTTCCGGATTTATCAATATGCCCACTAATTCGTCTTCCTCACGGAAAAGCTCCTTTATTTGATTTATTTCCTCCGGTGCGTTTGACTTAAGCTTTATGCTTGCATCAATTAAGGATAAATCATTAATTAAAGACATATTGTACTTTATATTTTTACCTACCATTGAGAAGCCCCTACCTCTTCAACAAATTTATCTATAAGTAAATTCTGTTTATCTACGTTGAGCTGTTCCTCCATTATTTTGGACGCAATCAGAACAGCTAAATCCACAGCCTGATTTTTCATATCTTCCAATGATTCAATTCTTTGTTTTTCAGCCTCTTTTTCTGCTTTGCCAATAATTTCTTTGGCTTCTTTTTTTGCCTCCATAATAATATTGTCTTTTATTTCATCACTGATTTTTTTTGCATCTTCAATTATTTTTTTGCCTTCAACATGGGCTTCATTTATTATTTTTTCCTGATTTTCCTTAATATGCTTTGCTTCCTGCTTTAATGCCTTGGTATCATCGATTTCCGACTGTATCAAATCGGCTCTGTTTTGCATATACCTCGACACAGGCTTATACAGAAATTTCTTGAACATTAAATATAATATTAAAAGTACGATTGCAGTAACAACCATGGTTTGTAATTCAGGTATCACCCTAACTTGAATATCCATCAGACACCTCTCTAAGAAATTAATTTAAGAATCTCATGTTTATTCCTTTGAGATTCTTATTCGCTGAATTTAACCGAATTCTACAATCCCGCAAGCAGCGGACGAACAAACAGCAAAATAATTGCAACCACCAAGCCGTAAATTGCATTTGTTTCCGTCATTGCCATACCCAAAACCATGGTCCTGGTAATATCTCCCTGTGCCTCAGGCTGTCTGCCTACTGCCTCGCATGCCTTACCAGCCGCATAACCCTGACCTAACGCTCCTCCCATACCCGCAAGCATTGATATACTTGCGCCTATAGCTGAACATCCCAATACGAATGCTTCACTTGAAATACCTTGTAACATAATTTCCTCCTATATTGTATAATTATTAATTGATTTATTCACTTACTGACGAACCTATAAACATCATTGCCAACATGGTAAAAATATACGCCTGCAACAAGCCTACAAATATATCAAAGTACAGATGAAGCGGTGTCACTAATGGAGCGAAATATCCCAATGCACCGTATAGTAAACCTGTAATTAACATTCCGCTTAAAATATTGCCGAAAAGCCTGAAAGACATAGAAATAGGATTTGCAATTTCAGATATAATATTTATCGGAGTCATAATTACATTTGGCTTTGTAAAGCTTTTTAAGTACTTGAATATACCTCCCACAGACATTACGTGAGAAATCTGATTAACAAAAAATACTATTAACGCAATGGTTAAAGTAATTCCATAATCTCCTGTGGGCGGCGTAAGCCCGAATAAGCCGGATATATTGCTAACACCTATAACAGTTATCAGTGTTAGTATAAAGGGTGACATGGACATATGCTTTTCACCTATGTTATCCCTTACCATTCCGTCAACCATCTCAACACAGAGCTCGATTATATTTACCAAGCCCGTGGGAGCTTCCCCGGTCTTTGCCTTTTTTACTTTGAAATTAACTATTAAGGCAAAGATTATTAAGAATATTGCTATTATTAATAAGCTTATAACCGTTTCCGAAATTATTATTTCTTTACCTTTAAAAATAATTGCAATTTCCATGAAACCCTCCTTATCATTTTTTATGAAAATCTTTATCAAAGAAATTTAATAATAAAATACAATTTTTAACCATTGTCAGCCCCAAAAATGTCGTAAAAATATTCAGATAATCCGCCAAAGCAGAAATTGTCAACACTATGGCATAAATTATGAATCTTATGAAATACCCTTGGCGAGCTTTTCTTTTGCCTATTGCCGGTTCTAAAGCAATAAATTTATTTGCTGAATCATTCATCAAATAAAGTGAAAGAATACTGATCAATGTCCCAAATATGTAGCCCGAAATAAGTGCCTTGGATTCTTTGAATAATAAAGCCATAAGACCAATGATGAATAAACTGAGCAGAACAACCGACTTGCTTATTTTGAATAATAAATCCTTGTTCACAAGGTCACTTCCTTTTAGTATACTTATCAGTAATTTTAAAAATATTCAAGATTCCGGCAGCCGCCCCTAAAATTATAAAAATTATTGTAAATATTCCGCCGGTTCCTGCCTTTTCATCTATAAAGCCTCCTATGTAAAGACATAATAATATGGGTATTATCACAGAGTAACCTATATGGCTGAGTAAGGACAAGCTGCTGTAATCAATCTTATTTTTTTTCTTCATTTTTTCCTAATCTTTCTTTAAGCCTATGGTACATTTCGCTTTCATGCTTTAATTTTTCAAAGTACTCCATACTCATAACAATCATGTCACCATGACCGTTTTTAGTTAAAAAAACAGGCTCATAGGCTTCATGCACAAGCTTTGATATTTCCGCAAAATGATTTCTTAAATCTGATATAGGACGAATCTTCGTCATAATTCTACCTCTTCATGGTTGAAAATTTTCGCATGATTTTATCATTAAAATGATAACTCATAACAATAATGGTAACATAACCGATTTTTCATGTCAATTAAAAATTTTATTTTTTTAAAAAACCCGGCAGAATTGCCGGGCTGAAAATTTTTACTATTTACTTATACACTTCCTCAAATACAACCTTTCCGTTCTTATCTGTGATTTCTGCCAAGCTGCCGTTTGTCCACTCGGGACGCATAGTAACAAGCTTGCCTTCGCTGTCGATTTCATCTGCTAAGACTATATATTTATAATTAAAACCGTATTTATCTTGTACACTTACATATATTTCAATTCTGTCGTTTGCGGACAGCTCAGCCTCATCCTTTACAGATTTTACAGAGTGGTTTGCAGAATCCTTGTCTTGCATATCGACTTCCTGCTCGTCATCTAATTCTCCGTTTATATATCTTAAAATTTTCACTTTTCCAAGACTGTTATCATCCGGTATAAAATCCAGCATTATATCTCCGTCATACTTATACTTCCCGCTCCCGTATGAGGAGCTGCCCGAAAATCCTGCATAAAAATCCAAAATGTATTTATACTGCAAATCGTTATATTCATCTAAGGTTTCAACCTTTTCTGTTCCGTCGTCGTTCAATACAACAATTATTTTAAAAGGCTCAAATATATGTGCATTTATTGAAGCGGAAAAAGCTGCTCCGTTTTTTGACATTGGATATCTTTCATCGTTTATCAGCAGTTCAGCCGTCAATTTTTGTGTATTTTCTTTAGGTGTTACGGATATGCTCACAGGAACAGTAAAGCTTTCCGTATTTAAATCCTCTCCAAATGCAACCTCGTAGCTGTCAATCACACTTGCCTGTTTTTTAAGCATTTCATCAACATTTGAATATATATCGCCGATTTCACGCCTGATACGATCCTGCTCCATATTAATTCGCTGTATATTATAATCCGTCTCCCTCTTAATGTTTCCGATTATAAATATATTAAATAAAACAAGTGCCCCTATAATGACATAAAGATAATTTTTTTTCATGCGTTCTCCTAATATGTGAAGTAATCTAATTTTGATTCGGTTTCCAAAATAAATTTCCTAAAATACTCTCCAATTTCAACTATGCGCTCATCGCTGAGCTCAATTATTTTTTCACTGTACTTAATGGAATCAGGGTTGATATATTCGGGATAAAGCTCTGCCGCTTCGGCGTAATCGGGTGCCGGCGCAAACTCCTTTTCAAGAATTTCATTTGTGGCAAGATCTATTTTAAAATAAACCTCCGGACCGGTAACAGAACCGGCAGCCGGTAAAAGACCCGTATGCGTGGTTATAAAAAATTCCAACACATTTTCATCGTTTATTATTCTTGCACCGCCCTCATTTTTATAACCAAATTCTTCCGTGCCGAATTCTTCAAAAATCTTCAATCCGGCAATATATATGGACCTGTACTCGTAATCGTAGGAAATGTATTCCGCAATATCATTTTCTATCGGTTCATTGCGGTTTATTTTTTCCGACTCATGCTTTTCTGTAATTTTATCAATTACGAAATCAGACATTTCTGTTTCTTCCCAATCGGTTTCTATTGCAGGATTTTTAGAATATAAAGTTATAGTATTATATTCATCAATAACAGCTTTTAAATAAAAATTCATACTTTTTGGTTTCAAATATTCATCATAATATGCTTGATAATGCTTATCTCCCCGTTCCTTGGCTTCCTTAATATACTGTACAGTATCCGGATCTCTGTCATAATTTTTGTGTATAATTGTATAAGAAAATATAGCTTCTACATTTCCTTCCACCATTTTTTCCTGATAATCAGAAATAATAAAATCTAACAACTCATAATATAGAGAAAAAGCATCTATAGACTTTTCCTTCAAATATGCACTTATCTTATCCTCATTGGATGCTGCAGCCGACTTTTCATTTTCAGGATTTGTTGTAAGTGCGATTACAATTGCTGTAACAATGATAATTAATACGACAGCAGCCCACATCTTTGGCTTTTTGTAATTCAATATATTTTTGATTCTGCCCTTTGTGTTGTTTTCTCCAAAGGCTATGGGACTTCCTCCTACAATTTTTCTGCCTGTTGACATGGAAAGAAGTGAGGATGAATATTCCTTCTTTATGCTGCTTCCCATTTGCTTTACCACTTTTTCATCGCAGGAAAGCTCCATATCCTCGCCCATAAGGTAAAAGGAAGCCCACACCAGGGGATTAAACCAATGGATGCATGTAACTATAAAGAAAGCTAATTTTGCAACGTGGTCTAATCGTTTGATATGTGTTTGTTCATGCAGTAATACATAGGATTTTTCACTCTCCGAAAGATGCTTGGGAAGATAAATCTTAGGATTAAGTATGCCGAAAACAAACGGTGTTTTAAATCCGGTTACAATGTAAATATTATCTTCCGCATGTTTTGCATTTCTTAGCCTATGGTACAGTTTTACGGTAGTAAAAACACTGTATATAAGAAGTATTGATATTCCAATAATCCAGACTGCTTCAGCGATTGCAAGCCATATTTGCATGGGATTGATACTTGCGGCGTGAGTAACGGGCGGAGGCAATACATTGTTTATAGCACTGTCGATTGCCCCTATGCCGCTATTAATTTCCGGCTTCGGCGAATAAGCAATATCCCGGGGAATATTAACATCCTTGGGAATCAAGCTCAATATACTGTCAAAGGAAAGAGGACATATTAACCTGAACAGCACCGCAAACCACAATACATAGGAATAAACCTTGGGGAATTTTTTCAGAAATAACCTTATAACTATTACAAAAACAATTACATAGCTCGCAGTGAGACTCATGTTAAGAATTGTAAGAAATAATGTGTCCATTGCTATACCTCCTATGTCTATAATTCATCGACCTAATTTAAAGTCTACACTATATAGACCGAGATGTCAAGTGGGAATTTTGTGGGAATTTTGGGGACGGACCTTGAAATGAAACAAGGTCTCTCCTCGACGTAACTTATTTTTACAGAAGCCTTTCTGCATTATATTTATATGATGCAGTTTCCGGCTCCTTAACGTTTTGTCTCTTTTGCAGAAAAATCGTTGTTTTCTTTTTAGTTTTCATCAAGGTAATCATTAAAGTCTGAAATTAATTGAATGTCATCAGGGTATGCCAATGATTTCCCTAAAAATTCAAATATATGGGACTGTCCTTTTATTTCATATCTTTCATTTTTGTTTTCTAATAAATATATGTATAAACGATTAAGTGTTTCAAAATACTTATCATACTTCTTATAAGAAGTAACATGAAACACATCTAATGCATCCCTTAAATTTGAAACTGTTTGATAATAATACTGTATCTTTTCGTCAGCATCTATTTTACTGTAATCCATGGATAATCCGCTCATGGAATCAGAAACAGCATTTGTAAAAGTATGGTCTATACTTTTTTGCAGCACATCTTTATTTTGTTTCATCATAAACATCATTACAAAAGCAAAAATAAGCAGTAAGCTCAAAATTGGTATCATATTCTTTTTAAAATCTTTCACGTTTTACTCCTCATATAGTTTACGCGCAACCTGTCATTCCTAAGAGTTACCTATTTTTTAATAAGGAATTTTGGGGGAATTTTGGGGACGGACCTTAAAATGACATCCGTGCATCCTCGGAATGTGGGAACTGCAAGGTCCGTCCCCAGCGTGGCCCAGCGTGGCTATGAATTGATTACAATTTTATTCAGCTCATTTTCCAATTCCTTCAAATTATATTTTTCCTTATTTTCCAACTGCTGCAGCCTGTAAATTGTGCTTTCAACCTGATTTTTGACATTTGACACGCTTTCATAGGAATTATTAATTTTAGACTGCATATACCAGTCCGCAATCAATCCGTCAAAAAAGAAATCGGCAAACTTTCCGAAGCCCTCGGTTTCAAATCTGATATCATAGTTTATTCTTACGTCCGCAAGCTCAGATTTAAATCTTCTTAATTTTGAATGAGCCTCTTCAACCTCACCCATAGCATCATCAATGTGTGAATGCTTTGCTAAATCGGAAATCAGACTTCCCCCTAACAAATCCCATGTACCCCATCCTTTGGCGGAGCTTAAGCTTTCCAAAGCGGCATCAAGACTTTGTACCGCAGATTTTCCGGCTGAAACTGCTTCCCTTAGCTCCTTTATATTGCTCTTCGATTCTTCTGTTTTTTTTGTTATCTCTAATATTTTATCTGCTGAAGCATCGTATGAATTGATTAGCAGGTTCTTTTTCTCCGCATATAATTTATTGTATTCATTAACACTATCTTTGTAATTTTCCCGCTCTTCTATTAATTTAGAAATTTCTGCTCTTATATTTTCCAAATCATAATCAGCCTGGTCATATTTTAATTTTGCCGAAAGAGCTTCTCTTTGCTCCTTTTCTAATTTATCATTGAGCTTGCCGGTAATCGAGTAAAAAATAGAGGCAAGGTTTGTCTTGCTCAATTTTTCCACATCTAAGCTTTCCTTATCCAGTACACTTTTAAGTTCATATACCTTATGGTTCAGCTCGGACTCATCACTTCTTAACTCTTTAAGCATTGAGTCAATTTTATTTAATTTGGATATTTTTTGCTGCGCTTCTTCCAACCTATCATTTATTTCTGAATACATTGTTGCCTCCTTATTTTTTTCAACATTAAATGCTCGTCGCAATAGGTTCCGTCTTTAAACTTAAAGCCGTTCTCCCTTGTTCCGTATATTTTAAATCCGAATTTTTCATAAAGCTTGATTGCATTATGATTTGGGCTTGCAACCTCTAACTCAACCAATTCGAACCTTGTATCTTCCGCAAATTTTAATATTTCGGTTAACAATGCTTCTCCTATTCCTAAGTGCCATGCTTCCTTCAGAACTGCTATTCCGAAAGAAGCTCTGTGAGAAATTTTATAACGGTCACCGATTGCCATTATATTTGAGCTTCCTACAAGCTTATTGCCAATGAATGCACATATCATTATACCCCTTGGGTTTTCTCTCATTGAATTAAGAAAATCTACTTCTTCTTCAATTGTCATTGTTACCTCTTCGGGATAACGAAGCAAAAAATCAGTCTCCACAGCAGTTATCCTTAAATATTGGAGCATTCTTTCCGCATCTTGTGCATTGGGACTTCTCAATGTACAAATTTCACCGGTTTTTAATGTAATCTTCTTTTCATTCAATACCATATAATTATCCCCCTATAAATTAGTATATAAACTATATTATACATTCATGCAGTACAAAATTCTATATTAATTATATAAACATAGACGAGCAAAATAAAAAAAAGTTCCTGCGAATTTTGGGAATTTTGGGGACGGACCTTAAAATGATATGCCAATCAACGTTTCCTTGGAATCCCGGAACTCCAAGGTCCGTCCCCGGCGTGCCCCTTAAACTCTGTGTGAATATGCCTTTATTGATATAGTCATTGATATTAAGTATAAAAGAAGGCAACCTGCAATTGTTGCCGGTAAGTTATTGGTTAATAAAATAATGTACCCTGCTTCAGCTATAAAGTAGACTTTTGTATACAGAACTCGAATATAATAAAAAACAAGTGCGAGAGGAAGCAGTACATTAACAATTATTGTGATAATTGTTCTCATTTTTGAATATCCAAATTTAAAAATAAAAGGAAATAATATTGAAAATATCAAAACACAAAATACAATGTTAATTATAAATGTGGAACTTAAAAACAGGATATCTCCTTCTATTGCAGATTTCACGGCAGGAAAAATACTTGCAGATATGGCAGCACTAAAGATAATTGCTGCAGAAAATATATAAAAACCAATTACTATACTTCCTTGCTTCAAAGGAAGACTATTAATTACTGAAGAAGTTTTTGCTGTATTTTCATTTGTCATAAGAAGGTCGACCATAGTATATAAGATTGCTGCAGATGCAACAGAGGACATTAACTGTAATGGGTTTAAAATATCATTGTGTGCATTTTTAAATATTAAATAACCTATGTATATAAGCGGCAAAAATACAAAAAAATTCTTTATATTATATTTAAAAGCTACTATAAAGTTCTTTCTTGCAATTTTTATTGAATCTGTCATCGTTTTACCCCCTAAAATTCCATTTCCAAACATATTCTTAAAATATTTTCTTTTGCTATAACATAAACAGTCCTGCCAATTGCTAAAAATATTACTGAAATAAGATATATTAAAATATCATTTCCTAAAACAAAAGAAGGAATGTTCATATTATCAAAAATTATAATAAATAAGATAATATATATATAATTGGGGCGTTTGTCACCGGCTGTTAAAGCTAACCCTCCTCCAAGCATTGACAAGAGATAACTAAATGACAATCCTAATACAAGCAATGAAAAAGGCAGTATTTCCACTTTGCCTGATAAGACAGCAATTATATATGTGATTAATGATACCGCTGCATTTACTCCAACTAATAATAATAGGGTAACCGCCTTTGTATTAGCAAATTCATTTCTTATTACCGGCATGCTGAAGGTTATTTTATAATTTTTTGAATCAAATTTTTCTATTGCTGATGCGGATATAGAAGTCATTGCAGGAATAAAAAAAACTAAGAATGTGAATGCATCCTCTTTCAAAAATAACATAGTTACTATTGTCAGTATATAAAATATGCAGAGATAAAAATTCTTACTTATTAAAAACAAATTTCTTTTTACTAATTTTTTCATGAATCTTCTCCTGCCATATAAATCATGATTTCTTCAATATCAGGTTTGTCAATCATTATATTTAAACCGTACTTTTCCTGAAGTTTTTCGTGATTAAGCGTAAGACCTGAAAATCCGTATTTATTCTTTTTAATCCTGATACATTCCTGCTCTATATTGCTATCTAATATATCAAGTCCGCCTTTAACAATTCGATATGTATCCTCTAATATATTTTTTTCTTCTGAAAATATCAATTTCCCTTCATTGATAAAAGTTATATAATCGGCCATTTTTTCAATATCAGAAATTATATGTGTAGAAAACAATATGCTTCTGTTACCGTCTTCAATATATTCCTGCAATATGTTTACTATTTCATGCCTGAAAATAGGGTCTAACCCTGATGTAGGTTCATCCATTATAAGCAGCTCCGCATTGTGAGACAAGGCAATTGCCAATGCAAACTGTATTTTCATTCCCTTTGATAATTCTTTTGTTTTTTGATCCTTATCAAGCTTGAATCTATTCAAATAATTATCAAAATCAGACCAACTCCAATCCTCATAAAAATCTGCAATAACTTTAGCATTATCCATGAGGCTGAAGTTTTCATAAAAATTGCAGTCATCATACACAAAACCGATTTTATTTTTTACTTCTTTTTCATATTTCATATTATCCATACCAAAAATTTTAATTTCACCGGAGGATTTTTTGATTAAATTCATTATAAGCTTAATGACAGTAGTCTTTCCTGCTCCATTAGGACCTATAAATCCCATAATATATCCTTTGCTGAGGTTAAAACTAACATTATCTAACTTGAAACCCGGATAATTTTTGGATAAATTCTTTATTTCTAAAATTGTTTCCATAACTATTCCTCCTGTTCATAAATTACAGTTATTCTATCAATTAATTCATCTATTGAAATATTCAGCATCTTGCTGTCATCTACAATTTTTATTAAATCTTCTTCAATAATCTTGTATTTCTTTTCTTTGATGCTGCTTAAACTTTGACCGGCAACATATGTTCCTTTACCCGGAACCGTATGTATGAAACCATCCCTTTCCAATTCTTCATAGGCTCTTTTAGTTGTAATAACACTGACCTGAAGCTCTTTAGCAAGATTCCTTATAGATGGCATCAGTTCATCTTTGGCTAATGCCCCTCTAAGTATTTGCTCTTTTACTTGAAATGAAATTTGCTCATAAATAGGTTGCTTGTTTGAGTTTGAAATTAATATTTTCATTTCATCATCCTTTTACAGCCCTCTGTATATACACTATATATACAGTATAATCTATTGAAATCATTATGTCAAGAACAAAAAAATTACGGATATCCTTTTAAAGATTCCGCAATTTTTAGCCTTATTTTGGAAAATAAACATCTGCTGTGAACCCCGGTTTAAGTATATTGTTTGGAGCATCAGGCTTTATAATTACACGAATAATACGTCTTCCGTCCTTTTCTGCCGCCAAGTCGGGAATATGCGTTACCGTACCCTCCAATGATGTATCGGGAGATGAAGTCGGAACAATTCGGACGGTTTCTCCAACATGTACGCTTTCTATGAATTCTTCATAAACCTCCGCACTTATGGTTATTGAATCGGCATCTATAATCTGAAGCACTTCCGTGGGCATACCCTGAGAACCCACATGGCTTCCGCTGATGACCCCTATATTTTTTACAATGCCATTTTCAATATTTGAAACAATATTACCGTCCTTGATGTAGTCTCTTTCAATTTTGCCCTTCATAATATCCAAATCCACCTGAGTTGAGGTAACTCCGCTTTGCTGCATTGCCGCATTGGTGCTGTTTGCCTGCCGCAGCTGCGAAAGCTGTACCTGTTTGGATTTAAGCGAAACATTCAGAAGATTAAGTTCATCCTTTAATGCAGTCTTTGTTTTCTGAATATTTGCCTCCACATCATCAACAGCCTTCTGTGTTTGGTCTAACATGGAGGTATATTGGTTAAAAGTCATTTCCGATATAACTCCTTCGTCATAGAGGTTTTGATAATCCTGAATGTCATTTTTGGCATCCTCGAGCTCTTTTTGGGCAAGAGTCAAAGAATTCTGCAGAAGTATCAAGTCTGCATTTGTACCCTTGCCGTACTCCTCATCCTTGCGCGCGATTTCATTCTGCATCTGCGCAATATCCGCCTGAAGAGCAGAGATGTCCTGAGCCGCCGAATTCAGAGCTGATTGGTTTGCCGACAGCTGCTGCTCCAATTTCTCTATAGTTCCGTTATATTCGGAAATATCAATGGCAGCTAAGGGCTGACCCAAAGTTACTCTCTCTCCTTCTTTTACCTGCACGTCGGTTACTGTCGACGGAAAATCTATGGCTATACTTTCGATACGGCTGTACACCACTTCGCCCCAGGCTTCGATTTCCGACGCATCATTTGTTGAAATCGAAATATCCGCCGCCTTCATAGCTTCAATTTTATTTTTTCTTTGAATAAATATTGTCAATGCAACAATCAGTATAGCAAGGACACATACACCGATTATAATTTTTTTGTGCGATAAGGCTTTTTCTTTCATGTAATATTCCTCCAACTGTTGTTATTCAACGCTTTTCAGCGCTTCAAATATGTCAATTTCCTTCATTTTATCAGCTATTATCCTATTGACAATAAATGAAAAGAAAATGGTCATTGCTCCGGATATCAATACGTCCCTCAAACTGATGTTTCCTAAAAGATCCAAACGTTCGTCGATACTGCTTGCTATAATCCACGACATGAATCTTCCTACAGGGATTCCGGACAGCATTCCTAAAAATAAAGAAAAATAATTTTCAACGAGTACAAGGTACCGAATTTCTTCGTGGTGAAATCCAAGCACACGGAATGTTGCAAGATCTCTTGTTCTTTCCACAAAATTTAGAACGCCGGTGTTGTATAAAACCACAAATGCAAGGGAGGCACCTATAACAATCAGAAACATAACCGCAAAATTTACAACTCCCAAGCTGGAAGACAGACCCTCCTGCATGCTTTCCCTGGTTGCCAAATCAGCCACAATATCGCTTTCCAAAAATTTCATGTCAGGTTGGCTATTCCATTTAACCATAAGTGAAGTTGGCTTGAATGTCTCTCCCAAGGACTCCCAGTATGTGTCCGTCATATAAATTCCCTGTCCGGAAGCAACATATGCAATCTCTGCAACAGGCACGTAAACATATCCTTTACCTGTAAGCTTAATGCCTATAACGTCACCCTTATTTATGCCCCGCTCCCTACACAGCTTACGGGTTAAGAGAACCCCATTCTCCGGCAGGTAAACAGGCGTCCCGTCAATGCTTTGTAAGTGAATCAAGGGACTTTCCTTTGTTGTAATGCTGATAGGCTCCATCTTTTGAACTCCATCGGGAAAAATTACCTGTATTGCAGATTCTTCAATTTGCTGTGTAATACCGTCTAAATCTAAATTTTTAAGGTATTTGGAATTAGTCTTGGCTGTATCAAGAATTATCTTCTGTTCAAAAGTGAATGTTGTTCCATAGGTATAATCCCCAATTTCGGATAAAGTGCTCCTGACTGTAAATGCAGAAATAATCAAGCCTGTACATCCCATGACACCGATTGTGCTCATTATAAGACGTCCTTTATTTTTAATCATATTTCGTGCTATAAGTTTGCTGCTGAACTTCATTTTCTGCCAAACAGACGGAATTTTCTCCAAAAATACACGCTTTCCGCTTTTGGGCATCTTATCCCTCAGAAGTACCGAGGGTGAATCGTTCAGAAGCTGTCTGCAGGCAAAAAATGAAACTCCTCCTGTACATATAAGAATTATAATCAGCACAAACAAAAAATTTAAATAATTGATTTTTATACTGTAGGCTTCCATAGTGAGATTAAGCTGATAAATCATAATCCTTCCTAAAATGTTAGGTCCTGTCAGAAGTCCTAAAATCGAGCCAAGCACACCTACTATTACACCATAGGAGGTATAGTGCCACAGTATGCTTCCCTTGCTGTAGCCAAGCGCCTTCAAAATTCCTATTTGAGGACGCTGATTTTCCACCATACGCACCATGGTGCTTTGAGTAATCAGTGCCGTAACCAACAGGAATAAAACGGGAAAAACCAAAGAAAGAGTTTTAAACTGCTGAATTCGTGAATTTACGCTGCTTACGCTGCCGCTGTCTTTTTGCAAAGTGATGCCAATCAAATTATCCCCCACAAAAGCCGCCGCTTCCTGCACCACCGATGTTAAATCGACATCCGGCGCAGTTTTCACGCTAATCTGATTATATATCTTCTGCCCGTAAATGCTCTCCAATGCATTTGTACGTATTATAATAAAACCAAAGTCTGAATGATTGGGTGTTATCGCCGCCGAGTTTTTGACCGCAAAAACATGCTCGCTTATAAGTGCGGTGCCGTCAATTTGAAGCCGAACCCATATTCCGTTTAATTTAATTGAAATATAATCGCCTATTTTCAGATTGTGAGCCTCCGCAAACTTGCTGTCCAGCACGGCGCCGCCACTTTTGCCAAATTTACCTTTTTGCAGACTTGGCTGGTCAAGAGTACCGGGGCCGTCCAATGCATATACCTGCAGTGTAGGTCTGCCGGGTAAATCAGTATCGGCATTTGCCGTGAACCGCTTCTCAACCAGCTCAACTCCCTCTATTTTCCCGATTCCCCACATCTGCTGCTCCGAAGGATTTGCCACAGTTACCCACATATCGGATAAATTTGTCGCCTGATACATGTTGTTTGAATGTTTTTCCACGGTGTACCATATACTGTCAAGTCCCGTCATAATGAATACCGCTAATGTCGCCATAACAAATATTGAAATGAACTGTGATTTCGACTTCTTAATATCTCTCAGTGATTTTATAAACAATGCTCCTTTTACCATGCAATTTCCTCCACATCCTTGGGATGCTCATTGAATTGCACTTTGGCTATCTTTCCGTCCCGCATGTGCAGTACGGTATCTGCCATTTCAGATATGGGTGCATTATGTGTAACAATAATAACAGTCTTTCCAAGGTCTTTGGACACATCCCGTATGAGGCGCAGAACTTTGCGTCCTGTTTCCGAATCCAAAGCACCCGTAGGCTCGTCGCAAAGTACTATCTGCGGATTCTTCGCCAAAGCTCTGGCAATGGAAACCCGCTGCTGTTCTCCTCCGGAAAGCTGGCTTGGAAAATTATTGATTCGATTTTCAAGACCCACACGTTTAAGCATTTCCTCGGCACCCAAAGTATCAGGGCAAATTTCTTCGGCAAGCTGAACATTTTCCAATGCCGTCAAATTTGGAACCAGGTTGTAAAATTGAAATACAAATCCGATTTGGCTCCTGCGGTATTCCGTAAGGTCGTACTCCGACATTCCGGAGATTTCCTTGCCGTTGACGACAATCTTGCCGGAGGTGGGTGAGTCCATTCCTCCCAATAAATTCAACAGTGTTGTTTTTCCCGCGCCGCTTTGTCCCAGCACCACATTCAGCGTGCCGCTGCTTAAGCTGAAACTGATGTCATCCACAGCCTTTATTACACTGCCGCCTATTTTATATTCTCTGTCCACATTTTCAAATGTAATAAAATCCATAAATTCTGATATCTCCTTTGAGCCCATTGTTGACAATTATCTAAGTTTAAATTATAATGACACTATGTAGATTATGCAACCGTCAGATGTTTATAAATTGTAATGTAAACAACAAAGTACATACAATTTGTTGTTTTCAAAACAATACCGGTTAAATTTACTGTGTTTTGAAAGGGGAAATAATGAAATGAAGGAAAGCAGAAAAACTCGTTATACAAAGATGGCTTTACAGGACAGCCTCTTTGAGTTAATGGAAAAAAAGCCAATCGAAAAAATAACCATCAAGGAGCTGTGTGAGAACGCGGATATAAACCGTACTACTTTTTATTCTCATTACAGCGACCAATACGACCTTCTTGCCAAAATTGAAAATGAAACTATTTCATGGGCAAAGGATGCTATTGCGAACCTTTCCGATAATAATGATAAATATGAAAGCATCAGTATGTTGGAGGGTATTTTCCAATATGTTGTGGAAAACAGCAGGAATTTAAAAATTTTAATGAGTGAAAAGGGAGATATAAACTTTCAGAAGCAGATTTTCACTATAGTATATAATCAATGCGGAATATCCTTTTCACCTATGGGATATGAAGGCTCAAGCGTAAGGGAGGAGTATTTTATTTTTGTTGTAAACGGAAGCATCGGTCTCCTGCAGCATTGGCTTAAAAACGGCATGAATAAAACAGCAAGAGAGATGGCTGAAATTATATACAATATGGCTGTTCAATCAGATGATTTTATATGAATGGAACCCCGTGATTATTCGGATATTACTCCCCTGACAATCAATCTGTCCGTATAGGTAATTATGGGAGTACATGTAATCATGGTAAGCATTGTTTCTCCGGTATCATCCAAAACCCATACTTCCTCCGGGCTTACAACAAAGGACTCCGTTACGATATAGGTATAGGTTTCCGATTCTTTTTTTATTATAACCTCATCTCCCGGCTCCAACTCGTTTATCCTCCTGAAATAGTGACCATAAACATAATTTCTGTGTCCCAAAAGAACAAAGTTGCCATTCTCTCCCGGGTCTGCGGTTCCCGGATAGTGACCTACGGTATATTTTAAAGCTCTGTCGTCGGTTCCTTCGAGTATTGCCGCCCTTACCTTCAATTTTGGAATTTCGATTATGCCGCTTATCTTTTTCCCCTCAAGATATACCTCAACGGGATTTACCTCAGGCTCCGATTCCTTCTGCTCCTCCGGTTCCATGTAAGCTGATTCCTCTGTATTGTCTGCATAAGAAATAGCAGGCTCCTCCTTGACCGAATCAAGCTCACTTATGTATTTGTCGTATTCCTCAGCTAATTTATTTTGATAATACTCGGTGCTTATCTCCTGATACAATGCAATTCCTATAATAATAATACCTGTTAGAATAAGAGCAGCGGGCAGATATTTTTTAATCATAACATCCTCTTAATAATAGGGAGGAGCATTGCTCCTCCCCTTAATTTAATTTCTTATACGTTTTTTCCTTGACAGCAGCAAGCCTGTTCCTATAAACATAAAGCCTATTGCAGCCAAAATCCATGTGTTGAGGAATGAACCTGTATTCGGTAATGTGGGAACCGTATCTGCCGGTACATCCGGATCATCTATAGTTTCCCATCCCTTAGGCACATTAGGATCTCTTATTATTTCAGAAGCAGGTACGTTCCTGAATCTGTAGCTGTAGGACTTGCCTTGAGCAACATCCACATTCAAAACATCCG
>ENA-UOOK01003299-UOOK01003299.1-fermentation-metagenome-genome-assembly--contig:-NODE-3299-length-18496-cov-5.936012_pt1 | contig 18496 bp, 12 predicted proteins | sample MGYA00245777_ERZ724023 | MGnify/ENA primary metagenome ERZ724023 (study PRJEB28704, sample SAMN03018312) | fermentation metagenome | biome: anthropogenic terrestrial biome; feature: soil; material...
CAGCGCTGATGATACTTGGCGGGTGACTGCCCGGGAAAGTAGGACGTTGCCGGTTTATAGAAAAATGTACGGTTATTAATTTAACTGTACATTTTTTATTTGTGGAAATAAAAAGAGTAAGGATAATACCTATCTTATTGCGCTGTTGGCTGAGAATCGTGTTTACACTGTATAAATATAATTTTACTTCATAATTATATAAAATGAACTTGACAAGCTGCGGAAAAATTATTAAAATATATATAGGTGGTGATAATTGTGAATAATTTGGCTATTAATGTATATTCTGAAATAGGTAAGTTAAAAAAGGTTTTATTGCATAGACCGGGAAGAGAATTAGAGAATTTGATGCCGGAATATCTTGACAGACTGCTTTTTGATGATATTCCATATTTGGAAATTGCGCAGCAGGAGCATGATGCATTTACAAACATTTTCAAGGAAAATGGAATAGAAGTTGTTTATTTGGAAGATTTAGTTGTGGAGTCGCTTATCAATTATGATGTTAAATTAAAGTTTATTAATGAGTATATTGAGGAAGCGGGCATTAAGGAAGATAGGGAAACAGGAATTTTGAAAGAATATTTTCTCTCTTTTAGCAGCGAGAAGGAAATGGTTTTCAAAATGATGGAGGGGATAAGAAAATCTGAAATTAATGATTACAGGGGTCCCGGATTAGCGGATTTTTTAAGCAATCAATATCCTTTTATTGTTGACCCCATGCCTAATTTATACTTTACAAGAGACCCGTTTGCTGCGGTAGGCAATGGTGTATCTATACACAGAATGCTGACTGCAACAAGAAACAGGGAAACCTTATTCGGAAAGTATATTTTTAATTACAATCCCATATACAAGGGTACAAAATTATTTTATGACAGAACTGAGGATTATTCTCTTGAAGGAGGAGATATTCTTGTGCTTAATGAGGAAACCATAGCAGTAGGTATTTCACAAAGAACTAATCCAAATGCAATTGAAAAGTTTGCTAATTTAGTATTGACGGAAGAAAGCTCTTTTAAAAAGGTATTGGCTATTGACATACCTAAAACTAGAGCTTTTATGCATTTAGATACAGTATTTACAATGGTTGATTATGATAAATTTACAATTCATCCTAATATTAAATCCGATATAGCAGTTTATATTCTTAAGAAAACAGACGGAAAGCTTAATATCATGGAAGAAAGAGGTTCTCTTGAGGATGTGTTGGAAAAGGAGCTAAATATTGATAAGGTGAAATTAATTAAATGCGGGGGTAACAGTGTTATTGATGCTTCCAGGGAGCAATGGAATGACGGATCCAATACACTGTGCATTTCGCCGGGTGAAGTGATTGTTTATTCAAGAAACTACGTGACTAATAAAATACTGCAGGATGAAGGAATAAAAACTCATATTATGCCAAGCTCCGAGTTATCAAGGGGCAGGGGCGGTCCCAGATGCATGAGCATGCCCTTGGTTAGGGAAAATTTATAAGTAAAATCTTATAAAAAAATATTGCAATATGCTAAAATTTTTGATAGTATATTAAACATGCAAAAAAATTAATAATTATTAATGGAGGATATTTATGGCTGTAAATTTAAAAGGAAGAAGTTTTTTGACGTTAATGGATTTCTCACCGGAAGAAATTAGATATTTATTAGATTTGGCGGAAAATCTTAAGGAAAAAAAACGATCGGGTGCCAGCAACTATTTATTAAGAGGAAAAAATATTGTTTTATTATTTGAAAAAACATCAACAAGAACAAGATGTGCTTTTGAAGTAGCTGCATTAGATGAAGGTGCACATGTAACATACTTGGATTCCGCCAGCTCACAGATGGGTAAAAAGGAATCATTGGAGGACACAGCAAAGGTTCTCGGCAGATTTTATGATGGTATTGAATACAGGGGTTATGAACAAAATGTAGTAGAGGATTTGGCTAAGTTTTCAGGTGTTCCTGTATGGAATGGTTTAACCGACGTTGATCATCCGACTCAAATATTGGCAGATATGCTTACCATAGAAGAACATGTTGCCAAACCTTTAAATAAGGTTAAAGTTGTATTTGCCGGAGACATAAGAAACAATATGTCATATGCATGGATGTATGGCTGTGCTAAAATGGGAATGCATTATGTGGCATTCGGACCAAAAGAGTTGGCAGACCAAATAGACGAAGAAACAATGAAAAAGGTTTATGAAGTTTCTGAATGTACAGGTGCGAAAATAGAAATATCAGATAACATCGATTGCGTAAAGGGTGCAGATGTGATATATACCGATATTTGGGCTTCCATGGGAGAAGAGGCTCAAATACCCGATAGAGTGAAATTACTTACACCATACAAGGTTACCATGGACTTATTAAAAGCAACAGGAAATGAAGATATTAAATTCATGCATTGTCTGCCTTCGTTCCATGATTTTGAAACAAAAATAGCTAAGGAGCAAATGAAATTAGGTTATGATATAAGGGAAGCAACCGATGAAGTTTTCAAAAGCAGGTATTCAATTGTTTTTGATGAAGCAGAGAACAGACTTCATACAATAAAAGCAGTTATAGTAGCTACCATAGGATAATGAAATAAAGCACCTTTTAAGGTGCTTTATTTTTTAACCGTATATTTCCTATATTTCTTGTTCTTGAATATACCCCAAGCTGCAGTCGGGTGCTTTATCACATATCGGTGTTTTTTCAATCTTCGGTCTATTCATGTTTCTCACCGCATTAGTAAGCATAAGCTTGATTCTGTTAATTTGGTTAACTTCGCTCATTCCGGCATCGTAGTCAATAGGAACAATATTCGACATAGGATATGCGCCTTTAAGCTTCTTAATCATTCCTTTGCCTGTAATATGATTTGGAAGGCATGCGAATGGCTGCAGACATAGAATATTATCAACTCCGGAGTCTAACAGTTCAATCATTTCTCCTGTTAAAAACCATCCTTCCCCTGACTGATTGGCGAGGGATAAGAATTCTTTTGCCTTGTGAGCAAGCTCTTTAATACTTGTAGGAGTTGTGAATCTTTTTGAACTTCTGAATGCATCAACACTGGGCTTTTTATACATATCAATTACTTTAACGGCTATGTTGCTCATTGCCTTGGATTTTTTTGTACCTGTTAAAAGCTCATCATATTTAATTACTCCGTTAATCGAGCTGTATAAGAAGAAATCCAACAGATCAGGAACCACAACTTCAGCACCCTCCTCCTCTAACAGGGAGAATACATCATTGTTTGCATTGGGATGAAACTTAACAAGTATTTCGCCTACAATGCCTACCTTTGGTTTCAGAATGCTTTCATCTAACTCAATTTTATCAAAATCATTAACTATCCCCTTAATTACACGCTTGTAGTCCAAGAGATTTCCTGACTCAACAACTAAGTGGCATTTCTTAAGCCATTTATCATACAATTTATTTACGGAGCCCTTAACTTTTTCATAAGGTCTGGTTCTATAAGTAACACGCATTAAAGTATCACCTATTACTATACCCATTACCAGCCTGCTTAAGAATCCTGCAGTCATGTTAAAGCCCGGTTGTTTTTCAAGTCCAACCAAGTTAAAGGAAAGAACAGGAATATTGTCGTAACCTAAGTCTTTTAAGGCTTTTCTTATGAAACCTATATAGTTGGTGGCACGGCAACCTCCCCCTGTCTGGGAAATCATAAGTGTTATATTGTCTAAATCATACTTGCCTGACTCCAATGCATTAATCAGTTGACCTATTACGATTATTGACGGGTAGCAGGCATCATTGTTCACAACCTTAAGACCTGCATCTACCGCCTGTTTGTCAACTGCCGGAAGAACAACTGCATTATAGCCGGCTGCTTTGGCGGCAGTTTCTATAAACTGAAAGTGCATAGGCGACATTTGAGGAATTAGGATAGTGTGATTTTTTTTCATTTCTTTGGTAAAAACAATTCTTTGTGTATTATTCCCAATACGTTTATGAACAACTCCGTTTTTCTTTCTGTCTTCAATGGAAGCTAACAATGAACGCAGGCGTATTCTGACTGCACCAAGATTTGTTATTTCGTCTATTTTAATTACGGTATATATTTTATTGTTTCTTTCAAGTATTTCACTTACCTGGTCGGTAGTAACCGCGTCCAGTCCGCAGCCAAATGAATTAAGCTGTATTAAATCCAGATCATTGGTATTGGAAACATAGGTGGCCGCTTTATAAAGTCTCGTATGGTATGCCCATTGGTCAATTACACGAAGAGGTCTTTCGATAGGATATAAATCCTCCAGAGAATCTTCGGATAACACAACCAAACCGTAGCTTTCAACCATTTCCGCTATACCGTGGTTAATTTCAGGATCTACATGGTATGGTCTGCCTGCTAAAACAATACCATGCTTATTGTTTTCCTTTAAATATTTCAAAGCCTTTGTTCCTTCATTCACAACATCAGATTTATAAGCAAACAATTCATCGTAAGCCTTTTCTGCTGCAAATTTTATTTCATAAAATGTGAGATTTTCCGTTTCTCCAAGCTCCATGTAAAGCTTTTGAATAAGCCTGTCTTTGTCGTTTAGTGTTAAAAATGGTTTATAGAATTTTACTCCGTCAAGATTCACATTTGCTTCGATAGATTCGGGATAAGATACTACAACAGGACAGTTAAAGTGGTTTCCTGCTTCATTATCTTCCTTTATATTATAGGAAATACAAGGATAAAATATCTTTCTAACCTTCTTGTTTACAAGGTCTGTTATGTGACCGTGTGCGATTTTGCCCGGATAACATACAGACTCGGAAGGTATGGTTCCCATTCCAAGCTCATAAATTTTCTTGCTTGATACACCTGAAAGTACCACTCTGTACCCCAATTCAGTAAAAAATGTGAACCAGAAGGGGTAATCCTCATACATATTTAAAACTCTCGGAATGCCTATAATTCCTCTTTTAGCTTCATCCATGGTCAATGATTTATAATCGAAAACACGTCGGCTTTTATATTTGTATAAGTTTGGCAAGGATTCCTTTTTAACAACTGATGTATATTTCTCAGCACCTTTTTCACAGCGATTTCCTGAAACATAATATCTTCCGTCTGAAAATTTGTTTATGGTCAGTAAACAGTTGTTTGTGCAAAGACCGCATCTTTCCATGGATGTATTAAAGGAAAATTTATCTAAGTCCTTTTCTTTAACAAATACACTTTCCATACCTTCTTTATAATTATTTTTAGCGATAATTGCGCAGCCAAAGGCACCCATGATACCTGCTATATCAGGTCTTACAACATGTCGTCCCGTTATTTGCTCAAATGCGCGGAGAACCGAATTGTTGTAAAAGGTGCCTCCTTGTACAACAACCTTCTCTCCAAGCGACTCAAGGGAAGTCAATCTTATTACCTTAAACAGGGCATTTTTAATTACTGAAAATGAAATTCCGGCAGAAATATCACCTAATGTTGCTCCTTCTCTTTGAGCCTGCTTAACCTTTGAATTCATAAATACCGTACATCTTGTACCAAGGTCCACCGGATGTTTAGAAAATATTGCAGCTTCCGCAAACTCCCGGACGGACATATCCAATGACTTTGCAAAGGTTTCAATAAATGAGCCGCAGCCTGATGAGCAAGCTTCATTAAGCATGATGGAATCTATTACTCCGTTTTTTATTACCATGCTTTTCATATCCTGACCACCGATGTCAATTATGAAGTCCACTCCCTTTGAGAAGAAATCTGCCGCCTTGTAATGGGCTACAGTTTCAATTTCCCCTATATCCACATTTAGGGCAGCCTTTATTAAGTGTTCACCATAACCGGTTACAGCGGTATATGCAATTTTTATGCCTTCATGTACTTTTTTATATAATCCTTTAACAGCCGTAACAGCAGAATTTAGCGGGTTTCCTTCGTTACTGCCGTAATAGGAGTAAAGTATTTCACCATTTTGCGTAATCAGCACCAATTTAGTTGTTGTCGAACCTGCATCAATACCTAAAAATGCAAGTCCTGAGTATTCGTCAATGTTTTTGATTTTTGCTTTATGCCTATTGTGTCGTTCTAAAAAATCGTTGTATTCATCTTCATTTTCAAATAAAGGATTCAAATCTTTTTTTCTATATTCAAAACTTGAATGCTTCATTGTGTTTTTCATATTATCATAAAATTTATTGAAGCTTATTTCCTCATTATTTACCGACATCAATGCAGCTCCGATCGCCACATAGTAATTGGCATCATCGGGGCATACCGTCTCTTCCGCAAGCACCAAGGTTTCTTTAAACCTTTCTCTAAGCTCGGACAAGAAAAATAACGGTCCTCCCAAAAATGCAACATTTCCCTTAATAGGTCTCCCTTGGGCAAGCCCGCTTATTGTTTGATTCACAACCGCTTGGAAAATAGATGCTGCAATATCTTCCTGCCTTGCCCCTTCATTTAATAGGGGCTGAACGTCTGATTTTGCAAATACACCGCAGCGTGACGCAATAGGATAAATTGTTTTATGCTTTTTTGACAATTCATTTAGTCCTAAAGCATCAGTCTTCATCAATACAGCCATCTGGTCGATAAATGCCCCTGTACCGCCGGCGCAAGAGCCATTCATGCGCTGCTCCAAGTTACCTGAAAGGTATGTTATTTTTGCATCTTCTCCACCAAGCTCTATTACCACATCAGTAAGGGGTATAAACTTTTCTATTGCGGATGTTGAAGCCGCAACCTCCTGTACGAAGGGAATATCCAAATATTTAGACACGTCAATAGCACCTGAGCCTGTAACGCTTATTTTGATAAAACTGTCTTTTAGGTATTCAGATGAATTGTTTATTATTTCAGTAACGGTATTTTTTATGTCAGAGTAGTGTCTTTCATATTGCTTATATATTATGCTGCCATTGTTATCCAGCACAGCTATTTTAACGGTAGTAGAACCTATATCCAATCCAACAAGAAATTCCATGGTGACCTCCAAGCTAAGAGCATTGTACATATTACCAACAATTATGAAGTATATTATATCACTTTACAGCTTAAAATCAACTTAATAAAATTGAGTAAATCTTGTGGATCGCCATAAAAAGTCGGTAACTATTAGCAAAATATTGACATAAATAGACTAAATGTTTAAAAAAAACACAGGATTACTCCTATGTTTTATCAGTTATCTTTTAAAAATTAGCTCACCGTTGATATATGTTTCTTCTACATTAATTTCATCTATTTTATCCGGGTCTGTTTCAAAGATGTTCTTGTCAAGCACAATAAAATCCGCATTATATCCTTTAATTAGCTTACCTATACCGGGAATTCCCAGAATTGCCTGAGCGTCCGCTGTATATAGACGGATTGCCGTTTCGACATCAAGTTTCTGATTTTCCCCTGTATCTGTTCCGTCATATGCATTTCTTGTAACCGCAGATTTAATTGCTACCCATGGGTCGGAAGGGTTTGGCCACGCTGTTGCAGGTGCATCTGATGAAAAACACATCTTTATTCCTTCATTTAGTATATCTCTGTATGGATATATAGTTTTTGTTCTTTCCGCACCCAGATTTTTAAGATAGCTCTCAATTTCCGCATACATGAAAATGGGCTGCGATACGAATGCGATATCTGATTCAGCCGCTCGCTCCATTGCTCTTTTTGTAGGCATTGCACCGTGTTCGACTCTTATTGAAGGTAGACCGTCCATCCATCCTTCCTTTTTATAAAATGTATCCACCACAAGGTCAATTGCCTGTTCTCCCATTGCATGAACAACCATCTGTAAATTATTTTCTTCTGAAAATTTGCATGCCGCCAATAATTCTTCCTTGGTAATTGTAGGTAGTCCGTGATTTTTTTCATCCTTGTAATATCCCGGAGAAACCCAAGCAGTCTTTCCTGATACACTGCCATCTGCAAGAACCTTTACTCCGGCTATGAATACCGGGTTATTCCTGTCTGTGCTTTCTTTGTTTAGATTATCAATAAACTTCAAGTCATCCCACATGTAATACAAAGCTACTTTTTGCTTTAAACCACAATTCCTTGCCATAGAATATATTTCTTCATAATCTGCCGGACCTTTCCTGCCGAACGCTTCTGATATTACTGTTATGCCCTGAGACAGAAGTTTATATCCGACATCCGCAAGCAACCAGGCTGTATCTTTCTCAGCTCTTTTAGGCATGATGTCTTGGATTAAATATCTTGCATTTTCCTTTAATATTCCGGTAGGTTCTCCGTTTTCATCCCGGTCAATAAAACCTCCGGGAGGATTAGGTGTGTTTTTATCAATTCCTGCCAGTTTTAAAGCTGCACTGTTCACCGATAAAATATGACAGCATGTTCGAGTTAATACCACCGGTACATCTGCTGCTGCATCGTCTAAATCATAGCGATTAGGAGTTCGTTTTTCCGTTAATTTTCCTTCATCAAAGCCCCAGCCTTCAATCCATTTGCCAAGACCTTGCAGCTGGTACTTTTTTCGTATTTCCTTATTGATATCTTCAATTGAATTAACAGCAGGAGGCATGCACGCAATTTGATTAATCGTATTTGATAGGAGCATCGGATGCATATGCGCATCGATAAATCCGGGTAATACTGTTCTTCCCTTTAGGTCAACTGTATTTCTGCATTTACTTTTATTCCACTTATCGCCGATCCATGAGATTTTTCCATTCCTGACGCACATTGCATCAGCGTACGGCTGATCTTTATTTGATGTAAAAATTCTGCCGTTTAAAAAAACCGTTTCATTATTCATTGTAGCCTCCTTGTATAATTACCAATTTATATCACAGAAATATCATTGTCAAGATTTTATATTTCTTTAAGTAAACCTTTTTTAATCATTCAATAATCGTTCCGCTTTTTTCCGCTAAAGCTTCTGAAGCCTTATACAATGAGGTTATTATTGCTTTTCTCCCATGTGATGAACTTGCAAAATTTACAGATGCAAGTACTTTTGGAAGCATGCTGCCCGGTGCAAAATGCCCTTCTTCAATATATCTTCTTGCTTCCTTTACAGTTAAATGAGACAAGTCTTCTTGGTCGGGCTTATTAAAGTTTATTGAAACCTTTTCTACCTCTGTAAGGATCATAAGTATATCGGCATCCATATCTTCAGCCAGTCTCTCAGCAGCTAAGTCCTTGTCTATGACTGCCGCTACTCCATCTAATGAGCCATCTTCTCTTTCAATCACAGGAATTCCGCCACCCCCGCATGCTATTGAAATAGTAGTATCCCACAATTTCTTAATAGTATCTATTTCAACTATTCTTATCGGCATTGGTGAAGGTACTACCCTTCGATAGCCTCTCCCAGCATCTTCTTTAACTATATAGCCTTTTTCACGTACTATATTCTTAGCTTCTTCCTCTGTATAAAATGGTCCGATTGGTTTTGTAGGATTTTGAAAAGCCTCATCATTTTTATCTACAATAACCTGTGTTATTATACTTACAACAGGTAGTATTCGGTTCCTTTTTGCCAAGGCTTGTTTTAATGATTGTTGTATGTGATATCCTATATATCCTTGGCTCATAGCACCACATACATCAAATGGCATTACAGGTGTTACGTTTTTGGCTGCTTCCGATGCCAGCAATATTCTTCCTACTTGCGGTCCATTTCCATGCACTATGGCAACTTCATAGCCTGAACAGCTGATATCCGCTATGTATTCACATGTTTTTTTAACTACTTCCAACTGAGACTCGGCAGTTGAAGGCATATCTTTATTTTCTAATGCATTACCGCCTAATGCGATAACCACTCTCTTTGGTCTCATCTTGATCTCCATTAATAATATTTGTTATAATATTTTATATGGTCGCTACTATAACAGCCTTAATTGAATGCATTCTGTTTTCTGCTTCATCAAATACAACAGAGTGCCTGCTTCTAAAAACATCGTCAGTAACTTCCCGTATATCATAACCAAGCTCTTGTTGAGTTTTCGCCATTTTAGTCTCAAAATCATGAAAAGCCGGTAGACAGTGCATGAATATTACGTCATCATTTTCAGTTAATTTCAACATTTCCATAGTGACTTTGAATTGTGTCATAATTTTTACCTTATCCGGTATCTGAGCTTCTTCTCCCATTGATGCCCATACATCTGTATAAATAACATCTGCTCCCTTTAAGGCTCTTGCATCATCCGTTATTTCAATAGTCGCACCTGTATATTTTGCAACTTCGCGAACTTTCTTCAGCACTTCTGGATTTATCTCATCAAACAGCTCTTTTGGCCCGTACGCAACATAATTCATTCCCATTTTAGCACTACCATACATCCATGCAAAAGACATGTTATTTCTTATATCCCCCGCAAATACTAACTTTATTTTATTAAGCGGTTTTGCAATATGCTCTTCAATAGTCATCATATCCGCCAATATCTGAGTGGGATGATCTATATCTGTCAGTCCATTCCATACAGGTATTCCAGAGTATTTTGCCAACTCTTCCACTACATGTTGTTTGTATCCTCTGTACTCAAGACCGTCATAAAATCTTCCCAATACTCTGGCTGTATCTTCCAACGATTCCTTCTTACCCATTTGTGAGCTTCCAGAATCAAGGAATGTAACATGAGCCCCCTCCTCCAATGCCGCCACTTCGAATGCACATCTTGTTCTTGTTGATGTTTTTTCAAATAACAATACGATGTTTTTCCCCTTCAACAGATAATTGCTAATACCAGCTCTTTTCTTTGCTTTCAAATCATGTGCAAGATCCAGCATATATCTGATTTCTTCCGGTGCAAAATCCATTAATGTTAAAAAACTTCTTCCTTTTAAATTAACTGACATTTTATCCTTCCTTCCTAAACTATTTTTATAACCCTTTAAACGTCTATAAAAAATAATAAACTATTGAACTGCTCAAATGTCAATAGTTTATCATAATTTATTAGGCAATATTTATACTTTATTTGAATCGGCACACAACATCATCCATAAATTATTTTATTATGAATAATGTAGGTCGCATTGAAATAGCTTTTACTTTATGGTAAGGTATAATTAAAATAAATGTCTATATTTACAAGTGCTAATATACCGAATTAGATAATATAAAATTATCGCTTTTTAAAATTGTAATTTAGTAATGTCTTCTGAGCACTTTAATTAATTATGGAGGTATTTATGCAACATAAGTATTTAGTTAATGAAATAGCAAGATTTTTTAACGTGACAAGAGATACAATAAGATATTATGATAAATTAGGTATTATAAAACCTAATATAAACAAAGAGAATAAGTACAGATATTACAGCAGAGAGGATTTAATAAGTTTTTCATATGTATTTCTTTTAAAAAAGTTAGGTCTTCATTTAAAAAGCATAGAAGCTTTATTAAACCATAGTTCATTGGAGACTTCTGTCTCCATATTAAATAATCGAAAAAAAGAAATAGAAGATGCTTTAAATGAATTAAATAGAACCAAAGATATGATAGACGACTATGGTAAATATTTAGTCAATGTATATGGCAATATGAATGAAATTAATATTGTGAACAATATTTTTATTTTATATCAAATAATAAATCAAGATGTGCACACTTTCAACATGATAATAAAGCAATTTGAGGGATTGCAATTAAATAAGATTCCCTTGTTTACATTTTGCTTTGAAAAAGAAGCATTTCTTTCAAATCAATTTACTAGCGTAATGGACAGTAGATACTATTCAAAGTTTGCCATGAGTATAAAAGTTGAAGAAAAGGATATTTTAAACGAAGAAAAATTACACGAATTTTTAATTTTTAAATCGGAAAAATGTTTGTTTACTACCATAAAGTTCCATACCAATAAGGATTACAGTGCGGCAGATAGATTAAGAAATTATATTAAGGAAAATAACTTAATAGTAGACGGAATGGTGCTATATAGAGCTATATCATTCAGAAATAATATAATCGACAATCAAGATTATTATGAAGTTTATATTCCACTTAAATAATTTCTTATAATCTATTGACTTTAGAGCTACTCAATAGTCTATAATATAAAGCAGATATGATAACGTTATCTACTTTATATTAGGAGGTATGTATGTTTAATAAAGAAAAACACAAAAAGGAATTTCCGCATGTTTTTGTAATACTTTTAACACTTATTATTATCGTAGGTATACTCACTTATATTGTGCCGGCAGGACAATATACAAGGGTTTTAGATGAAGCTTCCGGGAGAATGGTAATTGATCCAAACTCATTTAAATATATTGATAAAACCCCTGTCAATTTATTTAAAATGTTTGTTTGTTTAGTAGAAGGATTGATACAGTCTTCTAATATTACAATGCTAATCTTTTCTGCCTTTTCATGTTTATATTTGATAGAAAAGACAGGCGCTTTAGATGCAAGTATATCTTTAATGGTTAGAAAAACACAAAAAAACCCTAAATATGCAACCGGAATACTTATACTGATAATGATTGTTTTATCTGTATGGGCATCTACCGGCACACTGTCATATGAAGAAATAATAGCATTCATTCCGATATTTTTAGTGCTTTGCTTAGCATTAGGATATGATGCCCTGGTAGCTTTAGGGGTATCCATAATAGCAGTCGGGTGTGGCTTCTCTTCAGCAACTGTAAATCCTTTTAGTATAGGAGTTGCACAATCTATTGCTGAGCTACCTTTATTTTCAGGTTTAGGGTATAGAATATTTGTCTTAGTAGTAATGACAACAGTGACTATTACTTATGTTTTATTATATGCCAACAAAGTCAAAAAAGATCCTTCAAAAAGTATAGTAAAAGATGAAAATTATTCTGATGTGGCAATCGATGAAAAAAGAATGAACACCGCATTGACGAAAGAACATAAAATTTCATTGTTATTATTGTTTATCGGTATTGCCATCATGGCTTTCGGTTTAATAAAATTAAAATGGTATATCAATGAAATAGCTGCTATATTTATAATCGTATCAATATTGGTAGGTATAGCAAATAAATGGAATGCGAATAAAATTACGGCTACTTTAGTAGAAGGATTGTCAAAAGGTGTAGTTTCAGCCTTGGTTGTAGGTTTTGGAAGGGGTATATTGGTTGTTTTGACACAAGGAAATATCATAGATACTATAGTTTATAGTGCAGCTAATTTATTACAGAGCTTGCCGCCATCATTAAATGCTGTCGGAATGTTAGTTATTCAAAATTTAATTAATTTTCTTATTCCTTCTGCTTCAGGACAGGCAGCAGCAACAATGCCGATTATGATTCCTTTGGCTGATATCATAGGAGTAAATAGACAAATTGCTGTTTTAGCTTTCCAATTTGGAGATGGATTTTCAAATATATTTTGGCCTACAGGTTTTGTACTTATAGCATGTACTATGGCTAAAGTCCCTGTTAATAAATATTATCGTTGGATTACTCCTTATTTTCTAATAATATTTGTTATGCAAGTAATACTTATCCTTGGTGCTTCAGCAATAAACTACGGACCGTTTTAACATTATAACAATATATCAAATTTCTAATAAGAATGAGGTGATGTTTATTATGGATTTGGAAAAATCTGTTCATAACTCGATTGATAATTTAAAGGAAAAAGCATTTGAATTAAACGATTATATATATAATAATCCCGAATTAGCTCATAAGGAATTCTTAGCATATCAAAAATATATGGAGCTTTTAAAAAATGAAGGAATTCCTGTGGAAGGAAACTTCTTAGGATTAGCAACATCATTCAAGGCTACCATCAACGAGGACAAAAACTCTGATATAAAAATTGGAATTCTTGCCGAATATGATGCTTTGCCTGAAATCGGTCATGCCTGCGGACATAGTGCAAATGGTGCTCTTAGCTTTCTTGCCGCCCTCGGATTATATAAAAACAAAGAAAAATTAAAAGGTAATATTTATTTAATCGGAACTCCCGGCGAAGAATATAATGGGTCAAAAACTGATATGGCAAACTCAGGCATGTTTGATGATTTCAGCTATGTAATTATGATACATGTGTCTGATATGAATCTACCTAGTGCTAAATTTTTGGCATTAGCTGCCTATGACTTTGAATTTTTTGGACGTACTTCTCATGCTTCTGCTTCACCTTGGAATGGGAAAAATGCTGTTAATGGTATGACTTTATTCATACATGCCTTAGATATGATGCGTCAACAACTTAAAGACGGTACAAGGATTCACGGAATAATTAAAAAAGGCGGTTTAGCTGCTAATATAATTCCTGATTACGCCTCGTGCCAATATTGGTTCAGATATAAGAAAAAAGATTATTTGGAAGAGGTAGTGAAAATGGTTCGTGATGCAGCTAATGGATGTGCACAAGCTACACAGACTTCCGTAAAAATTACGCCTGCAACAAATGCATTGGCTGAACTTAAACCTACACCACATACTGATATTGTTATTGAACAAATTTACGAAGAACTTGGTGCAAATATTGATAAAAATATGATTATGACACTTGGTTCATCCGACATAGGTAATCTTAGTTACAGGTGCCCGGCATTTCATCCGTTAATCTCAGTTTCTGATATACCGGTTGCCGCACATACCAGGGAATTTGCGGCATGTATGCAAACAGAAAAAGCAAAATGGGCTATCGTAAAAGGTTCGAAAATTATTTCTTCTTTAATAATACGTTCTCTAAATGATAAAAGTATTATTGAAAACATGAAAAAAGATTTTAATTAATAATTTTATAACACTTAATTCAAACGTATAAAAATTGTAGATAGTAATAATTAGTACGACAAAAAGACCTTTTGATATAATTGTTTATCTAAAGGTCTTTTATTGTAATAGTAAATTATCCTCAATGTTGATGATTTTAACTTATTATTCAATAACGACTGCTGTTCCGTACAATTGGTCTTGTTGCTAGCCGGTGGGTGAAGGAATTTTTCTGAAATTCTTGTAATTTAATGTTGCTATTTAGGATATTATAACAATAATGTAACTTGTATTTATTTTATAAAAAGTTTATAATAAAATATACTATAACGTTTACATGACCCATATTTGCGATAAAACTTATAATTATGAATTTCAGGAGGGTTTTATGAGGAAAAAGTTTTTAACACTTATCAGTGTATTGTTGATTTTTACAATGATTATTACTGCATGCGCTAACGGAGGCACAAAAGCAAAGGATGAAACAATCAAAATAGGCTGGATTGGTTCTTTGACGGGAGACCAAGCTGTTTGGGGAACCTGTGAAAGCAATACGGTAAAAATGTTGATTGAAGAAGTAAATGCAAATGGCGGTATACTTGGTAAACAGGTTGAAGGCATTTACTACGATACGAAGGGTGATGCCGCAGAGGCTGTAAATGCAACAAAGAGACTTATATCACAAGACGGTGTTGTTGCTATAATCGGACCTAATGCCAGCGGTCAGGCAATATCAATATCCTCCGTTCTTGAACAGTACAAGGTTCCTGATATAGCTACGGTTGCAACAAATCCAAAGGTTACCGTTAATGACGACGGATCAGTAAAAGCTTATAACTTCAGAGTATGCTTTATTGACCCATATCAGGGAGCAGTAGCTGCAGGCTACGCATATGACAGATTAGGTCTTAGAAATGCCGCTGTGCTTTATGACGTGGCAAGTGACTATTCACAGGGATTTACTGAATTCTTCGAGAAAACCTTTACGGAAAAAGGCGGAAAGATTGTAGCAAAGGAAGGTTTTAAGGAAGGAGATGTTGAGTTTAAACCACAGTTAAGCAAGATAAAAGATGCAAATCCTGATATGATTCTTATGCCTTACTATTATAAGGAAGTTGCATTAAGTGCAAATCAAGCAAGGGAATTAGGAATTGATGCAGTTTTAATAGGCGGTGACGGATGGCCTTCAGAACAATTAATGACTATGGCGGCAGATGCAATTGAAGGTAGTTATGTGGTAAATCACTTAGATTTCAATGATCCTGAAGTAAAACCGCTTCAAGAAAAATATACTGCCAAATACAATCTGGCTATGGAGTTAAACGGTTATATGGCTCATGACGCATTTCTTCTTTTGCAAGCTGCAATAGAAGACGCTAAGAGTGCCGATCCGGTAAAAATTACCGAATCCTTAACAAAAGTAACTGTACAAGGGGTAACGGGAACAATTAAAATAAGTCCTGAAGATCATAACCCGATTGGAAAAGAAGCTGCAATAGTAAAAATTGAAAGTGCAGATTACATATTCCAAGAAAAATACGGTTTACAATAATTAATAGGCGGGGCAACCCGCCTTAACTTAAAAAGGAGGTACGATGAGCTATTTTTTACAGCAAGTAATTAACGGGTTGTCCTTAGGCAGTGTATATGCCCTAATGTCTGTGGGGTATTCTCTTGTATATAGTATAATGAATTTTTCTAACTTTGCTCATGGCGGAGTTATTATGATAGGAGCATATATAGGATATTTCTGTCTCACATTGCTAAATGTTCCATTTTTTATTGCATTTATAATTTCTGCATTGGGTGCGGGGTTTTTGGCCGTGGCTATGGAAAAAATTGTATACAGGCCTTTAAGAAAAAGAAATGCGCCGTTTCTCTACTTTATAATTTCTGCCATGGGAGCGTCAATATTCTTGGAGAACATAGTAATTGCATCTCCCATAGGGCCTACATTCAGATCTTATCCGGCGATTTTTTCAACATCACCCATAATGCTTGGAAATATAGCATTAGGGCGAATTGATTTATTGATGTTCATAATATCTACCATTAGCTTGATAGGACTGATGTATATAATTGAAAAGACCAAGGTTGGGTTGTCAATCAGGGCAACATCCTACAGTATTAAAGGAAGCACTCTCATGGGAGTTAATGTGGATAGAGTTATATTTATAATATTTTTGCTTGGAGGCTTGTTAGCAGGATTGGCAGGTATGCTTTTTGGTATGAAATATACCGTATATCCTCAAATCGGAAATATTACTACGAAATCTTTCATAGCTGCGGTTTTCGGAGGATTAGGAAGCCTGCCGGGAGCTGTAATCGGCTCAATACTGCTTGGGCTTATAGAAACAATGACTTCCGGATACTTTTCATCGCAATACAGGGATTTGATTGCATTCGCGCTGTTGATATCGGTACTTGTCTTTAAGCCTACGGGATTGATGGGTAAAACAACGGAAGATAAGGCTTAGGAGGATAATGTATGAGCTGGGGTTATATGTCAGGAATATTGATATTATCAGGTATAAATTTAATGACTGTCTTAGGTTTATCCTTGCTTACGGGATTTACAGGCTTGTTTTCTTTCGGTCATGCAGGTTTTATGGCAATTGGAGCATATACGGCTGCAACAGTTACGATGAAGTTAAACATCCTTCCTGAATCCATGTTTTGGCTTCACTTTTATATAGCATTAATAGCGGGCGGATTTGTTTCTATGATAGTTAGCTTGATTATTGGAAGGTTAACCTTAAATCTAAAGGGAGACTATTTTTGTATTGCAACATTAGGCTTTGGAGAAGCTATAAGGCTTGTTCTCGACAATGTTCAGTATTTCGGAGGAGCAAGAGGTCTACCCAATATACCGACACAAGGAACGACAACATTGGCAAATGTTATAATAATTAATGTAATTGCAATAACTGTATTGGTTCTCATTATAAGGTCTCGGCACGGAAGAAATATGGTTGCCATAAGAGAAGAAGAATTGGCTGCTCAGACTATAGGAATAGATATTTTTAAGTATAAGCTTACATCACTTGCAATAAGTGCTTTTTATGCAGGTGTTGCAGGAGGCTTGATGGCACATTACTTAGGATATATACAGCCTATTATGTTCAAGATGGTTAAATCTACGGAATTAACAATAATAGTAATTTTCGGAGGATTGGGAAGTGTATCCGGCAGTGTTGTCGGAACTGTTCTCCTTACGTTTTTGCCTGAGCTTTTGCGAAGCTTTTCGAACTGGAGGCTTGTATTATACGGAGTTGCAGTAATACTTATCATGATTACAAGACCTCAGGGGCTTATGGGAGGAAAGGAATTCAGTATTAAAGGAATAATAAGGTTTATTGAAAAAAGAAGGCATAAAGAGGAGGTAAATTCATGAGTGTACTTTCTCTGAAAAATTTAACAAAGCAATTTGGAGGCTTAACTGCTGTAGATAATGTTACATTTGATATTGAAGAAGGAGAGATTTTTGGTTTAATAGGTCCAAACGGTGCCGGTAAAACTACGATTTTTAATTTAGTGACCGGAATCTACAGCATTTCAAGCGGAGAAATTTATTTTTACGAAAATAAATTAGAAAATATTAAGCCGTTTGAAATAGCGAATATGGGAATAACCAGGACATTCCAAAATATCAGGCTTTTTAAAAAACTGACCGCTTATGACAATGTGCTTACCGCATGTCATAAATTAGTGGATTACAGTATTTTTGACTCCATTATAAGATTCGGAAAATTTAAGTCTCAGGAAAAATCATTATATGATAAGACTTCAGAATTATTGAAATTAATGGGCTTATGGGATTATAGGGATATTGTTGCATCCAACCTTCCCTACGGACTCCAGAGAAAGCTTGAGATTG
>ENA-UOOK01003300-UOOK01003300.1-fermentation-metagenome-genome-assembly--contig:-NODE-3300-length-18492-cov-32.480989_pt1 | contig 18492 bp, 14 predicted proteins | sample MGYA00245777_ERZ724023 | MGnify/ENA primary metagenome ERZ724023 (study PRJEB28704, sample SAMN03018312) | fermentation metagenome | biome: anthropogenic terrestrial biome; feature: soil...
AAAAGAATTACTTCATATTAAAGCAGTTCCCAAGAAATTGGTGATTGTTGGGGGTGGCGTGATTGGGGTTGAATTCGCTACCGTATTTAAAACATTTGGCAGTGAAGTTACGATTATTGAAAAACTTGACTCGATTCTACCGATGATGGATGAAGATTTAATTAATGCCTATACGAAGACTCTTACTAAAGATGGGATTAAAATAGCGACAGAAGCTGAAGTGATTAAAGTCAGCGACCATCAAGTTATTTATAAACATCAAGGCAAAGAATTGACGCTGGATGCGGATGCGATCTTAATGAGTGTTGGCGTAAGAGCCAATTCAAAAGGGTTAGAACATCTAAATTTAAAGATGGATAGAGCGAACATTATCACCAATGAATACTTAGAAACATCTGTCAAAGGGATTTACGCGATTGGGGATGTCAATGGTAAACAAATGTTTGCCCATGTTGCTTCTCATGAAGGGATTATTGCGGTAAACCATATCTTAGGTAAACCAACCGCTAAGATGAACTATGACCGCGTTCCTGCCAATATTTATGGTACACCAGAAATTGCTTCAATTGGATTAACTGAAAAAGAAGCTAAATCAAGAGGGCTTGACTATAAGGTTTCTAAAGTACCGATTCAAGCGGTGGGTAAAGCACTGGCTGATGGTGAATCAGAAGGGTTTATAAAACTAATCGTGGATAAAAAATATTTAGAAATATTAGGGGCACATATATTTGCCTATAATGCCACTGAACTGATTAGTGAATATGCGGTCGCGATGCAAGCAGAAGCAACCGCCTATGAAATAGCTGAGGCAATTCACCCACATCCAACCTTAAGTGAATTATCCTTTGAAGCCGCACTGGGTGCGATTGATAAACCAATTCATATCTAAAATAAAAAGTTGAGCAAGATGGCTCAACTTTTTTGTTATTCAAACAAGATATTTTTCAGTTCAAGATAGTCACTAAATGTATCAGGATGAAACGGTTTATTTAGGTATGGTTGATCTAAAGGACGATTATTGTAGGCTATTAAGCCAGCGACAATAATCCCTTTTTCAATGGTTAGGTTAACCGAATAATGATTAGACTCTTTATGAATATTGAATGTTGGGGATTCACCGTAATTCCATTCGTAAGATTGGTAAGCATTCATTAGTAGAGTCGCCTTGGCAATATCTAATTCTGTTAGCGTATAAATGGGCATATTAAAATGGCTAATCATTTTATTTTTAAAATCAGTCAAACTAAGATTGATGTAGTCACTAATATTACCCACTAAAGCCCGATTGGACTTGACAGAAGTACTTGAAATTGATGGTTTATTTTTTAAGACGAGGTTTAATGTCTCTAAGTTTGAGTTAAATAATAAAGTACCATGATGAAGGATTCGATTACCAAACAGGTATTGTGCATTACCAGATATTTTGGTATTACCAATATAAATATCACTCTTACCAAAAAAATGGGCCTCAAGACCTAAACTAATGAGAAAATCGACAACCGGCTTGGTAAGTTTCTCATAAGCTTTTACATAACCGGTTTTATCAGCGATAACGGAATAGTTAATGTTTCCTAAGTCGTGATAAACTGTTCCACCACCACTTTTTCTTCTGATAACAGGAATAGCGTGTTCTTTGGTATAAAGAAGATTCGCTTCTTCATAAATGTTTTGGTTTCTGCCAATAATAACCGAAGAATCATTTTGCCATAGAAAAAGAATGGTTTCATTAAGAACCAGGTTCTTTAAAATATACTCTTCTAAGGCTAGATTTTTATAGGGGTCTGTAAAAGGACTAATAATTAGCATTTAATCACTCACTTAATATATTATTGATGGTTAATTTTAAAACAGGTAGTAGTTCTAAAAACCAAGGATTTTTACTAATCCATCTTTGGTTTAAAGGGGAAGGGTGAATTAAGACAAAGTAATTCGGTAAATAAACCGAATAATGTTTAACTGCTTCAGTAACGGGTTGGACGCCTAAGTAATATTTGATGGCGTAAGCACCAATAAGAATAATTAATTTTACATCTGGCATTTGGTGCAATATCTTTTTATGCCATTTTTCCGCAAATCCTTTTCTAGGTGGTAAATCCCCAGTTTTACCTTTTCCCGGAAAATAAAAATCCATTGGCAAAATCGCTATTTTCTCAGAATAAAAGGTTTCTTTATCAATCCCCATCCAACTTCTTAGCCTGTCCCCGCTAATATCATTGAAAGGAATACCGCTTTGTTGAGCTTTTTCACCGGGTGCTTGTCCGATTATCACAATTAAGGCATTTTTATTCGCTTGATAAACTGGCTTTAGATTTTGTTTCGTATAAGTAAGGTTCATTGGATCAAACATAATCTCTTTTTCAAACATACTAACACCTCTATCAATAGAATAGCATATTACCATTTAATTTATTTATACTTTGCGTTAGTGTGAGCTAAATTTAACGATAATTTATTAGAGATTATTTTTAATTAATAATTAAAAGTGTTACAATACTTTAAGAGGTGAGAGAATGAAAAAAGAATTAATTAAACAAAATTATTATCAATCAGTAAACAATAGCTGGCTAGAACAGGCGGTTATTCCTTCTGATCAACCAACAATTTCAGCATTTATTGAACTTCATTTAGGGATTGAAAAGACTTTAATGGATTTAGCTAAAAAGTGGGAACTTGATCCAACTGGATTAAATGAAAACTTAAAGAAGTTTATCAAACTTTATCAGATGACAAAGGATTTTGATAAAAGAAATGAACTGGGTGTAAAACCTTTTAACGTGGTTTTAAATAAAATTAAGGGGTTAAAAAACCTTAAAGACTTTGAACAAGCATTTAAGGACTTAACGTTAGAAAGTATTGAAACGCCATTTTCAGTTGGGGTATCTCAAGATTTTATGAATAGTAACATTCAAGTTTTATATTTTGGTGCATCGAGTTTATATTTACCAGATACATCTTACTATAAAGATGAAACAACCAAAGCCCAATTGATTGGTTTATTTAGTCAAACCACTTCAGCCTTATTAAAATTATATGGTTTCAGTGACGAAGAAACCTCAAAACTATTAACAGAAGCATTGGCCTTTGATGCATTATTAGTTCCTGTCACAAAATCAAGTGTTGAGGCGGCTGATTACGTTAAAATGTATAATCCCGTTAAAAATGAGGATGTTAGAAAGCAAATTAAAAACTTTAACCTAATGGACCAAGCAGAAGGATTAGTAAAACAAGAAGTTGATCAGTTGATTGTCATGAATTTAGATTTTTTAAATGCGTTTGATAGTATTATTAATGAAACTAATTTCAAACTTATTAAATCCTGGATGATTGTCACCAACGCAATTGGATTTGCCTCTGATTTATCAGATGAAATCAGAATTGCCGGTGGCGCATTTTCTAGAGCGTTAGCGGGGATTCAAGAAGCTCAAAGTCAAGAAAAATCAGCCTTTTATCAAGCTTATAATAAATATAGCCAAGTGGTTGGCTTATATTACGGAGAAACTTATTTTGGACCGGTTGCCAAAGAAGATGTTAAAAAGATGGTTCATGAGATGATTGGTGTTTATGAAGAAAGAATTAGTCATAATGATTGGTTAAATGAAGCCACGAAACAAAGAGCTTTAAAAAAGCTAAATAATTTATCGGTTCATGTTGGCTATCCTGATGAACTACCACCCCACTATGATAGATTTAAAGTCGGTAGTTATGATAAAGGCTCAAACTTAATTTTAGAAAGATTAAGCATGAATAGAATCGTAAATGAAGAAAACTTTATGAAGTTTAATAAAGCCCCTAATAAGAACATATGGGAGATGCCCGCAAGTATGGTAAATGCGTATTATAATCCGCTTAATAACCAAATTGTTTTCCCTGCCGCCATTCTTCAAAGACCTTATTACAGCCTAGAACAAACACCAAGTGAAAACTATGGTGGTATTGGCGCGGTAATGGCACATGAAATTTCACATGCCTTTGATAATAATGGGGCTAAGTTTGATGAAAACGGGTCATTATTTAATTGGTGGACTGAGAAAGATTTAGAAGCGTTTAATACGAAAGCTCAAGACATGATTAAACTTTTTGATGGGGTTGAAACAGGTTATGGACAATGTAATGGACAATTAACAGTGTCTGAAAATATCGCTGATAGTGGTGGATTAAGATGTGCCCTAGAAGCATCCAAAAAAGATAACTCCCATAATTACGATGAATTCTTTAAAAACTGGGCCAGAGTATGGCGCCAAAAATCATCTAAGGAATATAATCAATTATTATTAACGGTTGATGTTCATGGGCCTTCTATTTTAAGAGCCAATTTACAGTTGAGTAATCTTCCAGAATTCCAAAAATTCTATCAAATTGAGGAAACTGACGCGATGTTTCTGCCTAAAGAAAAAATGGTTAGCATTTGGTAAAAAATAGTCTTAATAAAAATGAGTTGGAGTAATAGACTCATTTTTTTATTTACTAGGAAAGTTCGTCTTTTCTGATGAGAATACTTCAATTGATTAAAGAATAAACTATTTAATTATAAAAAGCCTATACACTAGAGATTAAAGAACCCTCCCATTCTCTTGAAAATATCAGCTGTCGAGTAGCCTTTACGATTAAGCTTTATGTTTGAGATATTCATTGACAAGGTTTACAGGATAGGTATCCATATCATCACCTATTTTTATTTTGTATATAGATAGATTCTGTTAAATCATAGTTAATTTTTATTAATCAAGATTTAATAAAAAAACCACAGATTGTTTTAATGTAATCTGTGGTTTTCTGATGTAAAATCCATTTATTAATTTTCTCTCTCTTTAAATTGTCTAACATCAATAATAGGTAAAACAAGAGGAGGCATAATTGATGCTGAAACGACGGAATTTAATGCAGATCGCATGAATGGAAAAATCATTTGAATAGCATTTATGTTTAAAAAGTTTTTGATATCATTTTCTGATTCGATATCTTCAAATGTAAATATAGATTCGAATTCCACAATAATATCTAGCGGGAATGGTTTTTCCTCAGAATTAACGATTTCAATTGCTAAGGTGAGCTTGTATGTATCGTTTTCTAATTTTGTGATCCGTTTATAATATTGAGGATCAATTTTAAAGTCTCCTGAAGCTAAAGCATTATCATGCAGGACGATTTTCGTCGCATGGATATTTGTATTTGTTACTTTCATTTTTAATCCCTCCTATAATCTCAAATCTGTAATATTTTGAAGAAGTGTTTTCCTCTTTCGAATAAAAAGTTTCAACCTCATTAACAATATTTTGATAAATTTCTTTATCAACAAAGATTTTATTTGTTTTAAGAGAGTTAATTTCAATTTTTAAGTCTAGTGCGTCAAGTATTTTAATTAATGTATCAAGTTGAGGTGAATTGACATTGTTTTCAATTCTAGCAATTGCTGGTTGTTTGAGTCCAGTCATTTCTGCTACCTCTTTTTGAGTTAACCCTTTCTTTTTTCTTGTTGAAATTATAGTATTTATAATATTTTCTTCAATTCTATATAAATCTCCCCATTTTTTAAATGTTTCATTGTTTTTTTCTAATTCAATTAAATATGTGTCAATATTATTTTTTTTCATAGTCATGTTTTCCCTCTGTTTTTCTTCTTTCGATGCATCCAATAGTAAAATTATATAAAACATTCATAAATTTTGATAGTAAAATCACCTATTTAAAATTTTTTTAATACATTTCCGTGCCCTTTCCATCTCTTCTTTTGGCGTTTCTTGTCCTTTTTTAAAGAAACCATTCAGTATAATGAATTCGTTGTCCTTATATGTAAACATAATTCGGAAATCTTTAGGTCTTAACTCATACATATCCTCTTCTAAACGTTTAAATGAATCTCTTTTAAATTTTTTGTTCATCTCTAAACCGAATTCTTTAAGTTTATTTATATATATATTGAAATCTCTGTAGTATTTGGGGTTCCCTGATTTCTCAAAGTCGTCGAGTAATTTATTTATAAGAGCTTTCTCATTATTAGGGTATAGTTTCACTTCATACATAGACGACCTCCTTATTATAACAAATTTGTTATACCGTTTAGATTTTATCATTGTTCGTTTCAATTGTCAATCTTTTTGTAAAGTCATAGGAAAACTTGTTTTAGTTAGTTGAAGTTATTTATTATTTGATAACTGTGTTTAAGATAAATACTGATTTAGTATAACTCATAATTGAATTATAACCCTATGGTTGGTAAAATGATTATGCCAAACAAGAAAAAGAATATCATTATTAGCTTAACAAATTTAATTGTCTCTTTTTCTTTTGTCAAAATGAAAATAAAACAAACATTATGATTATAGAAGTTACGTTATGAAATATAATATTTTATTAATAATAGAGATTTTTTTTAAAAGAAGTCTATCAAGAGAGCTTAATGGCCTTTAAGATAGACTTTTTATTTAGATTAACAATCTGCATATATAACGATTAAACATGCATATCCTTTTATTAAAATAAACAAAATCGCTATAATAAATATATGGAGGTAATTATGCAAATAGAGATATGGTTTGATTTTAGTTGTCCCTTTTGTTATATCGGAAAAACAAGATTTGAAAAAGCCTTAAATAAATTTAAACATAAAGATCAAGTTAAGGTAATCTACCGAAGTTATTTGTTAAATCCGTTATTTGATAACCAAGACAATTTAAATATATATGAGTATTTAGCCTTAGAAAAAAGTACAACTGTAGAAGAAGCTAAAAAACTTTTCGAGCTTCCTAAGAAAATGGCTGAACAAACAGGCTTAATTTATAACCTTGATCAAATGATTCCTGCTAATTCAAGACTGGCTCACATGATGGTGAAGTTGTGTGAAGACTTTGAAATTCAAAGTGCGTTAATCAATGATATATATGCTGCACACTTTACAAACGGACTTGATATTTCAAAACTAGAGGTATTAACTGATTTAGTATCAAAATATGGTTTCAATTCGGAAGAGATTGAAAACTTAATTGAAATTAAAGCAATCAAAAACAAAGTTAATCATGATTTAGATTTGGCACACTCATTTGGGATTCAAGCGGTACCTGGATTCGTTATAAACAGAGAATATTTAGTGAATGGCGCTCAAAACGAAGCATACTTTTTACAAATGTTAGAACAAGTTTACCGAGAAGAAAAAGTAAAAGACAAAGTTAAAAAAGAGGCTTCCTATTGTGTTGGTGATCAGTGTTATAATCCCAAAATTAAAGTGTAGTGTAATTATATAAATGTTTGACTATCGGACTATCGATACGATCGTATGAAAATGATACATTGTAGAAAGAAGGATGATTTTATGTTTGTTGTGATTAGAAATATAAAGGTTGAGAAACAATTCTCAAACATGGTTATTGAAAAATTTTCTAAACCATCACCATTGCATGGTTTTGAAGGGTTTGACCATATGGATTTATTATTAGATTCAAAGGATAAAGTGTATGACATAGTCAAAGTGGTATCCTATTGGGTTGATAAACCCTCATTTCACAAATGGTTAACCAGTAAAGAACACAAAGAAGGACATAAAGCATCTCGCAATGCGGATGATAAGCCAAAATTTACCATTATTGAAACAACATTTAGCGAATGTGAACTTCAAAAAACAATTTTAAAATCAAATAGCTAAAATGATTTAGAATAAAAACTTCTATCAAAGGGTTTTCTTTGATAGTTTTTTTTTAGATTAGGTCCTAATAGATATATCAAAATAGAACTTTTAGCTAAAACAATGTATAATTATTAGTTAGAGGGATAAAAATGAGTAATAGATATAAAGTAGTCGGACTTCATTGTGAAGAGTGTTCTTCCAAATTAGCAGAAATCCTCGATAATAAATCGAATATTGAAGGGCTAAATTATGATTTGGAATCTAATGTTTTAACGATTGATAATCTAACTGATTATGAGATGGTTAAATTATTAGTTCAATCAAATGGAGGAACTTTAATTAACGAAACGGATATTAAAGAAGTCCTCAATGAAAAACAGGACCATGATCACGATCATCACCATCATGGGGCAGATGTTTCAACAAAAAATATAGGGATTGCCTTTTTCTTAAATTTATTCTTTTCTGTTGGGGAGTTTATTTTTGGAACACTATTCAATAGTGTTGCGATCATGAGTGATGCGGTTCATGATTTAGGCGATTCAATTTCAATTGGGGTTGCCTGGGTATTACAAAAACTTTCTAGAAAAGAGCCTGATAGCCATTACAAAGATGGTTATGGAAGATTTTCTATTTTAGGGGCTTTGTTTACGGGTATTGTTTTAATAATGGGTTCTTTCTTGATGATTATCAGAAGTGTACCTAGACTAATTAATCCTGTTGAGGTTGATTATGAGGGGATGTTAATCCTGGCAATAATTGCGATCATAATCAATGTTTTTGCGGCTTGGTTAATGCATAAAGGCTCTTCAAAAAATGAAAAAATGTTGTCTTTACATATGTTAGAAGATGTCTTAGGTTGGTTTGCGGTCCTCATCGTTTCCATTATATTAAGATACACGAACTGGTATATTTTAGATCCTGTTCTCGCAATCTTAATCGCTGCCTTCATCCTTTATAAGGCAATACCTCCATTTATTGATTCACTAAAGATATTTATGAATAAAGTACCTGAACAATTAGACCTTAAGTCTTTAGAAGAAAAGATCTTAAAACTAGAGAAAGTCAATAAGGTCACTAACATTCATACCCATTCTATTGATGGAAATAGAAGTATATTTGTGGGAACCTTATTTGTTTCAACAGATAATTTAAATGAAATAGAATCGATTAAAGATAAGGTCCGAGTTTTGTTGATGGATTATGATATTACCAATTCCACTATTGAAGTGGTGAGTGATTTAAAGAAGATCGTCTAATTAACTTAATCGTCTTAACCATTGGTTTATTAAAAAGACAAATCATAAGGGTTTAGAGTAAAAATAAAAGGCAATTAAATGCCTTTTCAGGCTGTTGACAAAGTACCTCAGATTTGGGGTACTTTTTTTCTTTTGAATTATGTAAAATTGTATTATTTTACTTTTTAATATATACTTACAGTATATATTAAACTTATAATTTTACCAAAGGATGTGTTAAGGATGCTAACGCGTAATCAACCTGACCTCTCTGGGAATATTACTGTTATTTCAATTGAGGATCTTGTCCCTAAAAATCATTTAATCAGAAAAATTAAAAAATCTATCGACTTTTCCTTTATTTATGATATTGTTGAAGACCTTTATTCGGATTCTACTGGTAGACCTTATATCGATCCTGTAGTTCTATTTAAAATCGTCTTTATTCAATATCTTTTTAATATCCGCTCGATGCGTAGAACCATCGAAGACATTGAAGTCAATGCTGCCTATCGTTGGTTTCTTGGGTTTGATTTTAATTCCGAAGTTCCTCACTTTTCAACTTTTTCTAAAAATTATGAGCGCCGTTTTAAAGATTCTAACGTCTTTAAAGAGGTGTTTAACTCTATTGTTGCTCAAGCCTTTATGCGAAATTTAATTGAGCCTGATAATCTTTTTGTTGATTCTACTCATGTTAAAGCTTATGCCAATAAAAGGCGCGTCGTTGAGGTTGTTGCGAGTGCCTCAACTACCAAATATATCGATGCTTTACACGACGAGATTAACACTGTTAGACTTCTTGAAGAAAAACCTTCAATCGATTTTGATGAGCCTAAAAAGGTTGTTAAAAGTCTTACTGATCCGGATTGTGGAATGTTCCATAAAGGTGAAAAAGAACGTCAGCTTGCCTATTCTAATCAAGTTATCTCTGATGAAAATGGTTGGGTCCTAGAGTCTCAGGTTTATCCTGGTAATCTTCATGACGGTATTACTGGTCAAGATATGATTCTACCTTACCTCGATAATAATAAAGATGTTAAAGTAGTTGTTGTTGATAGTGGGTATAATAATCCTATCCTTTTACGTGAGATTTTTAACCGTCAAGTTCTTCCAATTATTCCTTACCAACGTCCTAAAGGGCCTCGTTCTACTAATATTGATGCTTTTACTAAAAAACAGTTTCAGTTTATTGAAAATGAAAACTATTATCTTTGTCCTAATCATAAAATCTTATCTTACCGTGGTGTGAGTAAAGATGGCTACTTCACTTACCGGTCCAAAACGAAGGATTGTCGTAATTGTCCTTTCCTTAACCGGTGTACCAACCAAAAAGTTAAGGTTATCACTAGACATCCTTATGAAAATAGTACTGAATACGCCAATCAGATTCGTCTTACCCCACTAGCCAAACAGATTTACCCAAAACGTAAATCATCTATTGAACGGGTCTTTGGCTTATCAAAAATGAATCATTGTCTTGGGGTCACTTACCTTAGAGGCTTAAAGAAAAATGAAGATCGTAGCTTCATTATTTTCGCTTCACATAATATGGCTAAACTTGCGAGACTTATCGCTGAATAATTCTTATATTCTTTAATTAGTCACTAAAAAGTGATTTTTTTTAACTAAAAACACCTATATAAAAAGAAAAACGACCCTCTCCAAAGAATTACTCTTTGTAAAAAGTCGTTTGTCAACAGTCTGAAAAGGCAATTAAATGCCTTTTATTTTTCTCGTGTAACAGCGTCTCCGTTTATGTTCAATATAATCAAAATCCTTCCAAGTGGATTGAATTTGATGGTTTAATTCAAGTTCTGGACCAGTTTCTGCATATTTAATGTTATGTTTTATGGCTTCTTTGATGCCATCTTCTAACATTAAAGCAGGGATCCCTTTGGAATGATGGTTTGGATCAACTGCGATAAAGTATAAGTCTACCACCTCGTGTTTCTTTAAGGCTCTTAGAATTCTAAATAGGCCTAATGGAAACAGTTTACCATTACTTTTTTTGTTTGGAAGGGCAAGCGAAGGCATCATTAAACCAAACCCCACGACGCTATCTTCTTTATCTAAGACAAACCATAAATAATCGAGCTTAACGATTAAAATCATTTGTTTAATATAGTAATCCATGACTTTCTGGCTAAGCGGATAAAAACCATAGAGTTTATTAAAGGCGATGTTGTACATTTTAAAAGCGGGATAAATGTATTTATAAACTTCTTTTCTTTTTTTTACTTTAATTAGTTTATAACCATAACGGGTTCTTGTGATTTCGGCGACGCGTTTGATTTTATCGGGGATTTGAGTCATCATAATTCTTTTTTCCACCCAGTCGACATCTTTTACAAAACCTAATTGTTCAAGATGTTCGTGGTAATAGGGTGGGTTCCAAATCGTAATAAACATATTTAAATACTCATAACCATCGACTAACATGCCCATTCTGTCTAAATCGGTAAATCCAATCGGGCCCATTAATGTGTCCATCCCTTGTTTGATGGCCCAAGTTTCAACCGCGTTAATTAAGGCTTTAGTCACTTCAACCTCATCAATCATATCGATTCTTGAGAATCTGGCTGTTTTTGTATTTTGAGACTTATTCCAAGCGTGGTTAATGATTCCAGCTATGCGCCCTACTACCTGGTTATTTTGATAAGCTAAGAAGCAGACTGACTCACAATATTCATGCGCAGGGTTCTTTTTCTTATTGAATACTTTCATTTCATCGCTAGAAAGCGCAGGCACAAAGTTATCTTCATTCTTAAATAATTTATTAGGAAAAAGAGTGAATTTTTTTGATCTTTATGGGTTAAAACTTGTTTTATTGTTATCAAGGGAATTCTCCTATCTATACTATGTTACTGTTATTCTATCATAATAAGAGAATAACAGAATTATTTTCGAAAAAGAAAAGAAGTTTAATAGGATGTAGTTTATAAAAAAAATAAAGTAGTAAACAAAATACGGTTGTAAATCATTATTTTTATAAACAGCGTATTATTTAGTATAAATATGATGTTATTTATAATATAATTTATAGTGAAGAAGGGAGTATTTATGAATAAAATAATCAAAGATGTTATTTTTACAACGATATCACTGGTCTTAATTATAGTGGGCTACCTCTTACAAAGTTTCCTTAATCCGATTACTTATAAGGGGTTAATCATGTTGGTTTTTGGTTTGGCCTTTTTGATTGGTGGTTATGCCAAGGCTAAAGAAGGGATTACAAAAACAATTATCAACAAATCATTAAACGTAGAAATACTCATGATTCTAGCAGCAATCGGCGCGTTTGTATTAAGTGATTATGCTGAAGGGGCTATTTTAATCTTTATATTTGCCTTATCAGGGATATTAGAAGAATATACCACCTTAAAGAGTGAAAAAACATTAACGGAGTTATTGACTCTAGCACCATCTGAAGCGGTGTTAATGACTAAAAACGGTCAACAAACCGTTTTAGTTAAGGATTTAAAGATTGGTGATGTGGTGATGGTTAAAGTGGGGGAACAAATTCCGGTTGATGGTAAGGTAACAAAAGGAAACACCTCGATTGATGAATCAATGATTACCGGTGAATTTATTCCAGCCGATAGATTTGTAGGTGATGATGTTTTTGCCGGGACGATTAATCAGACTTCAACCATTGAAGTTAAAGTTATTAAAGATCCAAAAGATACGGTTGTGCAAAAAATAGTTGATTTTGTTAAGGCAGCTACAAACTCTAAAACACCAACCGAAACCATGATTCAAAAGATTGAAAAATGGTATGTATATATCGTTATAATACTTGCGGCTTTTTTGATGGTTGTGCCTGCGTTAGCCGGTTGGTGGGATTGGGAAGTATCGATTGAAAGAGGCATTATTGTTTTAGTCGTTGGTTCACCTTGTGCGCTAGTCGCCAGTATTACACCCGCACTCCTTTCTAGTATGTCAAATGCAGCCAGAAAAGGGATCTTAGTTAAAGGGGGGCCTTCTTTAGAAAAACTTAATGAGATAGATACGGTTTTATTTGATAAGACTGGGACTATAACTGAAGGGACGCCAAGCGTGGTTGGATATCGTACTTACAACATCGATGAAGAAGAGTTTATAAGAGCGGTTGTTTCGATTGAAAGCCATTCCACTCATCCGCTTGCTCATGCAATTGTGAATCATTTTAAGTATGTTGAACAGGTTGAAGTAGACACGCATGAAAAACCCGGCTTCGGTCTTGAGGCAACAATTGGCCAAGATAGTTGGATGGTCGGTCGTTTTGACATGACGAAGTGTGAGCAATGTCAAATTGATATTAAAGCGAGTAGAGAATCTGGAAATACAATCGTTAATGTTGCCAAAAATGGCAAGATGGTCGGCATTATAGAACTGAGAGATACGATTAGAAAAGGTTCTAAAGAAACAATTGAGGCTTTAAATAAAGCCAATATTTTAACTGTCATGGTGACGGGTGATAATAAATATATCGCTGAAAGTATCGCCAAAGAGTTAGGGATTAAGAAGGTAATTAGTGAATGTTTTCCTAATCAAAAAGGTGAGGTTGTTAAGGAACTTCAAGCTGAAGGTCATCATGTCTTAATGATTGGTGATGGCATTAATGATGCCCCAGCATTAACCATTAGTGATGTCAGTGTTTCAATGGGAAGTGGTGCAGCGGTATCACTAGAAATCGCGGATATGGTTTTCATGAATAATAAGTTAGTTAATCTTAAGAAAATGATCAACTTATCTAAAAAAATGAGAACGATCACTATGGAAAATGTTATTTTCTCCATTAGTGTTATTGTTTTCTTATTAACCTTAAATCTATTTGGTTTGGTAGAGATTCCTCTTGGTGTATTAGCCCATGAAGGTTCAACTATTTTAGTCATTTTAAACAGTTTAAGATTATTAATCTATAAGAAATAAGGCGTGAATCTTTATTATAAATGGTTTAAAATAAGGTATAATAAGTGTGGTGATGTTATGAAGAAAAGAAGTTTTTATATTTCATTTATATTATTTTTAGGTTTAACGATTGTTTTAATCTTGTTAAATCAAAGTAATGCAGCGATTATTTCCGGTTCTTTCACGGGGTTTATTTTATTATCCATTATCGGCTTGTATATTATCGATTATCGATATCATCAAAAGTTAGATAATAAGTATTATGTTTTGACAAAAGACCATCTTGTTAAAGAATATAATAAACTCATCAAACAAAAAGAAGAAGGAAAATTAAAAGCGGTTTGTTTACTTTATCTTGTCTTAATTGGTAATTATCAGGATGATGTTCTAAAAGCGTTTGGAAAATTTTTAGATAAGTCATTTAAGATTGATCCGGTTGGTTGGGACGAGGGGTATATTATTTTATTAGCGAACATCCATGAAATCATGTTAACGGAAATGGTCAAACAGTTCAAAGATAACCTGAATGAAACCAATATAAAAGTTCAATTTAGATTTGGCGCTGCCTATTATACAGGTAGTGAATCCTATGATACTTTAAAGTTAGAAGCGAGAAAGACGGTTAAATAAGGAGGCTATTATGTTAGATGTAGGCACGAAAGTGAATGATTTTAGTTTATTGGATTCAGAAGGAAACATACACACTTTATCGGAACATTTAGGGAAGAAGGTCGTCGTGTATTTTTATCCCAAAGATAGTACACCGGGTTGTACAACCCAAGCCTGTTCATTTCGAGATAATTATCACGAAATAAATAGGTTGAATGTTGTTTTATATGGTATTAGCCCAGATGATTCTAATAGTCATATTAAGTTTAGTGAAAAATACAACTTACCGTTTACCTTGTTGAGCGATCCTGATCATAAGGTTTCAAAATACTTTGGGGCTTATGGAAAAAAGAGTTTATATGGAAAAATCTTTGATGGCATGATTAGATCAACTTTCATCATTGATGAAACAGGTAAGATTGAAAAAGTATGGAAAAAAGCCTATGCTAAAACAAATGCTGATGCTGTAGTGAAATATTTAAATACGGTAAAATAGAAAATTTATAAACCATATGGTGAATTAAGGTAAAAGTCCCAATCGATATTGATTTATGGGACTTTTTCCTTTATAATGACAAGTGCGGATGTTCTTTTAAAGAATAAGAAAAAATATAAGGAGGATTATAGAATATGGCAGAAAAGAAAATTCACTCCATGGACGGTACTGAAGCATGTGCCTATGCATCATATGCGTTTACAGAAGTAGCAGGTATCTATCCTATTACACCATCTTCACCAATTCCACAACACGTTGATTTATGGGCATCACAAGGCAAGAAGAACTTGTTTGGAATGCCTGTTAAAGTTGTTGAAATGCAATCAGAAGCTGGCGCAGCAGGTGCGGTTCACGGTTCATTACAAGCTGGTTTACTCACCACCACATTTACTGCATCTCAGGGATTACTATTAAAACTCCCTAATATGTATAAAATCGCTGGTCAATTATTACCTGGGGTTATTCACGTAGCAGCAAGAAGTATCGCTTCTCAAGCACTATCTATTTTTGGTGACCACCAAGACGTAATGGCAGCAAGACAAACAGGGTTTGCGATACTCGCAAGTAACTCTGTTCAAGAAATTATGGATATCGCTGGGGTTGCCCATTTAGCGGCAATCAAATCTAGTGTTCCATTTTTACATTTCTTTGATGGGTTTAGAACTTCTCATGAAGTCAATACGATTGAAGTACTTGATTATGAAGTATTCAATCGTTTACTGGATAAAGAAGCGGTTCAAAAGTTTAGAGATAACGCCATGAATCCGGCGCACCCTAAAACAAGAGGGACCGCACAAAACGATGACATTTACTTCCAAACAAGAACACTTCAAGCATCTCATTATGATAAAGTGCCAGATATCGTTAACTACTATTTAGGAGAAATTTCTAAAGAAACAGGCAGACGTTATGCCCCATTTGTTTATTATGGTGATCCTGAAGCAACTGATGTTATTGTGGCGATGGGTTCAATTGTTGAAACCGCAAAAGAAACGATTGACTACTTAAATAAGAAAGGTCAAAAAGTGGGGATCTTAAGTGTTCACTTATATAGACCATTTTCGAAACAATATTTTTTAGATGAAATGCCTAAGACGGTTGAAAGAATTTCAGTTTTAGACAGAACCATTGAACCAGGTAGTACAGGTGAACCTTTATATTTAGATGTTAAATCGATCTATTATGGGGAAGAAAAACAACCATTAATCATTGGTGGTATCTACGGGCTATCTTCTAAAGATACGACACCAACGATGGTTAATGCGATTTATAAGAACTTAAAAGGGGAACAAAAAGACCACTTTACAGTCGGGATTAATGATGACATTACCCACACTTCTATTGATATTAGTGAAGAAATCGACGTGACTGCCGATTCTACCAGTGAAATTATTTTCTATGGTTTAGGTAGTGATGGAACAGTGGGTGCTTCTAAGAATGTCGTTAAGATTGTTGGCGATAACACAAAACTTTACTCTCAAGCTTATGCCTCTTATGACTCTAAAAAAGCGGGTGGAACAACCAGAATGCACGTTCGTTTCTCACCAAACCCGATTAAATCAACTTATTTAGTTAATAACCCACACTTTATTTCATGTTCAAATGATGGTTACTTAGTCAAATTTGATATGTTAAAAGGGATTAGAAAAGGGGGACGTTTCTTACTTAATACCCAAACCCCACTTGAAGAAATTGAAGCTTTCTTACCTAATAAAGTAAAACGTCAATTAGCCGAAAAGAATATTAAATTCTATATCATTAACGCAGTTGACTTAGCCTATGAAATTGGATTAGGTAGAAGAACCAATACCATTATGCAAAGTGCTTTCTTCAAGCTTAATGAACAATTAATGCCGTTTGAAAAAGCCCAAAGCTTAATGAAAGACTACGCCTTAAAGAGTTATGGTAGAAAAGGGGATGCCGTCGTTAAACTTAACTATGACGCCATTGATGCGGGTGGAAATCACCTAGTTCAAGTGCCAGTTAAACCGGAATGGGCTAATTTAACGGATGATTTAGATAAAGGTGATAACACAAGACCAGCATTCGTGAAGAATATTGCGGATGTTATTAATAGACTAGAAGGCGACTCTCTTCCAGTATCCGCTTTCCTTGGTTTAGAAGATGGTTCAATGGTTCAAGGCACCACAGCTTATGAAAAACGGGGAATCGCAAACTTTGTTCCGGAATGGGAATTTGATAAGTGTATTCAATGTAACCAATGTGTGTTCGCTTGTCCACATGCCGTTATTAGAGCTTTCTTAGCCGATGAATCTGAAGCTGCGAATGCCCCAGAAGGCACTAAGTTATTAGACGCTAAAGGTAAAGACTTAACACAATATAAATATACAATCCAAGTTTCTACACTTGACTGTACTGAATGTGGTGTCTGTGTTGATGTCTGTCCAGCACCAGGTAAGGCTTTAAGAATGACGCCAATTGGTGGTGAACTTGAAAAAGGTTCTCAACAAATTGCCGATTATTTCTTTAATGAAGTAACTTATAAAAACATTGGGACAAATAACGTTAAAAACTTAAACTTTAACAAACCATTATTTGAATTTAGTGGGGCGTGTGCCGGTTGTGGTGAAACACCTTATATTAAAGCAATCACCCAATTATTTGGTGAAAGAATGTTACTGGCAAACGCAACTGGTTGTACATCCATTTATGGTGCATCTTATCCAGGAACCCCTTATACAACCTTACCTAATGGTCGTGGACCAGCTTGGGCAAACTCTCTATTTGAAGACAATGCTGAATTTGGTTTTGGGATGCGTATTGGTTATGAAACCGCTAGAGATAGAATTCAAACCTTACTGGCAAACCATTTAGATGAAATGGATGAACCATTAAAAGAATTAGCACAAGAGTGGATTGAAAAACGTAATGATGGTGACTTCAGCTTAGAAGCCTCACCTAAGTTAGTTGAAGAGCTTGCTAAGATTGATAAACCATTTGCCAAAGAGTTACTAAGCCTAAAAGATTACTTTGTGAAGTTATCACAATGGATTATGGGTGGAGACGGTTGGGCATATGACATCGGCTACGGTGGGATTGACCATGTTATCGCCAATAACGAAGACGTTAATATCTTAGTTCTTGATACAGAAGTTTATTCTAATACAGGCGGACAATCTTCTAAATCTGCGCCTCAAGGTGCAATTGCGAAGTTTGCAGCAAGTGGTAAACCAACCAAGAAGAAAGACTTAGCCGCGATGGCAATGAGTTATGGACACGTTTATGTTGCCCAAATTTCACACGGTGCATCGCCTGCTCAAGTCATTAAAGCACTTAAAGAAGCAGAATCCTATAACGGACCAAGTTTGGTTATCGCTTATTCACCTTGTATTGAACATGGTATTAAGGGCGGTCTAACTTACTCACAATCACAATCTAAGTTAGCGACTGAATGTGGTTACTGGCCAACATTTAGATATGATCCAAGATTACTTGTAGAAGGTAAAAATCCGTTACAAATCGATTCTAAACCACCAGTATGGGATAAGTATCAAGATTACTTATTAAGTGAAACTAGATACGCGCAACTATCACAAATTAATCCTGATCGCGCTGAAGAATTATTACAGGCGAACTTAAAAGACGCCAAGAATAGATGGAATAACTATCAAAGAATGCGT
>ENA-UOOK01003301-UOOK01003301.1-fermentation-metagenome-genome-assembly--contig:-NODE-3301-length-18492-cov-4.575961_pt1 | contig 18492 bp, 26 predicted proteins | sample MGYA00245777_ERZ724023 | MGnify/ENA primary metagenome ERZ724023 (study PRJEB28704, sample SAMN03018312) | fermentation metagenome | biome: anthropogenic terrestrial biome; feature: soil; material...
TCTCTCCAATTCTTTTTCGTATTCATTTTGTTTCGACATAAAACTGAATCCCTCCAGACATTTTCAAATTTTTTGCTGTGTGTCTTTCCCGTGTCTCTCCTTCGGTTCTGGAGAGCGTATCAACTTGCCTTGACCGGGGGGAGGTGGTATCATTCCCCATATTCTTCAAACCACCTCTCAATATACCTCTTCCATTCATCCTTCCGGAACTTTCTATCTTCATCCATATCCAAACGCCTTAGGCATTCTTCTTTACTCACGTTACAAAATATTAACTCAGCTCCTAAGTCATCGGCGAGCTTCTCTCTTTTGTACCTGTCCGCATAACCTCCTATGATCCAAGCACTGTTCCACTTACCATACCTGGTCTTGATATTATCAACTAGGAGATTGTGTATGCCTCTGACATTAGCAAGCAAGTTATCCGGCTTATCATAATAGGGCAACATAGATACAGCTGAATACAACCTATCCATATCAACAACTATATCCCCTCTGTTGAACTGCGATTCAACATATGTTTTCTTTCCTGATAACGGAGGACCAAATACAATGTATACTCCTTTACTAGGTACATATCCAAATCTATTATGAATTTTATTATGGCAATCACTACATACAAGCAATATGTTATCTGGATTCAAACTTATAGTTCTGTCCTGAACATTTTCAGGAGTTAATTCAATTATGTGATGGCCAATAATATCAATAGACCTTGGTATGATTTTTCCACATTTTTGACACTTATTTCTTCTCTCTGCTATTAGTAATAATCTTAATGTACCCCATTCTTCTGATGTGTAAAAAGAACGCAAAACTGAATATTTTGCCATACAATCACCACATCTTTGATTTTATTTCCGGATGAAGTTCTTTCATCTCAAAAAACAATTTTATTGCCTGAACATTACCACGGTTACATTGGTTTATTAGAGCCCGCCATACTCCTGCCAGTTCTGCATTCGTATACTGGTCAAGCTGGGAGTTTATATAGTCAATATACCTTTTATCCTTCATCCATCGATAAAAGGTTCTGTGCGGCACACCAACTTCTCTCATCTTCTCCGCTTTTGTACGTCTATCTTCTGGATTTAGTAGAAGATCAGCCATTGCTATCTGCTTTGCGCTTGGTCTCCAATTTGTGCTCTTTTGTGCCTTTGACATCACCACCACCTGCCAATGCAATTTTCTTTAACTAAAAGCTCTTTCTATAGTCCATCCTCTATAAATTCTGGCTTTAACAAGATTATAATTAAGTCCAAGTTCATCCACCCACTGTGCTAATGTTTTTACAACCCCCATATATGTAATCAGTCGATTATTTCTTTTAATATATCAGGTATTTCTTGATCCATCCCATTCCATTCAATTCCATACCTAAACAATATATCTTTGAAGTCTTCAATATTGTGGCTTTCTATTCTAAGCCCGCGTTCACCCATACCTATATGCTTTAGCTCATGCAGCATAAGTATTTTCTTTTGGTTTTCCGACATGTAATAAATATTGGGTTCATAAAAGGTTATTATAAAATCAAAAGGAAGGTACGCCGTATAAGTTCCGATTACCTTCCTGCAGTCTGCGTTGACTTGCTTACCTTTATCTCGTTTTGCCTCATAGCTCCTTACATATCCGATTTTGACATCAAATTCTTTGATAATACTAAGCTCTGGCATTCTTTCAATTATTTTATCTCCAAGTTCTTTTAAATCATCAGCCACTTCATAATCTATTATATTTAAATCTTTTCTTAAAGCTCTAATTATATTTGTTTTTTCTTCCGTTCTTAGTGCTTTATATGTATTGTTTAAGGTATCGATAGCAGCACAAGTAAACTCACATCCTCTTCCACAATTTTCACATAAATTATTATCGATGCGGATCACCTCCACCAACACCTACTAAACGGACAGTACCACCTTAACCCGGTCCACTTTGCCCAGATACATTTACTACACATGATTATCAACTCCAATAAAAAAGAGCCCGAAGGCTCAATTATGTTCAATTCCGTTAATAAAATTTGTACGTTTTGCTCATAAACATTAAATATTCTTCATCAGTGCATTCATCACTTTGAAGGTATTTTATTATTGATTCATCAGAAAGCCTTTTAACGATAGGACTCTTTATCCTAATTGGTCCTGCAAAATATTCAATAGTGTGGCAATACTCTATCCACCCATGTTTATCAATACCTATATAAATATCTTCTTCTTCTTCCCTACCCCAATCATTTACTTTTCTATGGGAAACTGTTTTTGTTGAAAACACAATCATTTCATGTCCCTCATCTGTATTTGTATACTCTTTGTTACTTTCATATCTTTGAGTTGCATTTTCTCTGGCTCTTTTAACTATGTTAGTAATAATCAAAGTAATCATCCCCTTTCCATGCTTAATAATTTCGTCATAGAAAAGGAAAATTCCTGCAATAACATGTCGACAAATAACGACAACCACTCAGCCGGGCTCTGCTCTCCCGGCGTCATTGTGGTTAGGAGGTCAATACAAACAAAAAAGGTCTCTATATATAGGTCTAAAAACACTAAAAAGTTGCACTAAAGCGTGCAACTTTTTTCAAAAATATTTTTAGCTAGTATAAGTTTTTTTACTGCCCTCTTCAAAGTCCGCTGTACAGTTGACTTGTTGACCTCAAGAACATTAGATATCTCAACAATGTTTTTCTGATCTATATAATATAAATCCACAATTTGTTTTTGTCGCTCAGTCAGGAGAACATCGATAGAAGCCATCAGAAACCTCATCATCTCCTCCCTCTTTCTCATATTCGTCGCTGCATTCGTCGTATATGGGTTCAACGTAAATAAATCTTCTGGCTTTACGCTGGTTAAGCGTATATTTTTCACTTCTCCACCACCCTTTATCGTAGTAATGCTCTATTTCTTTCGTTACTTCCTTCAAATCCTTCATCATGCGATTCAAATCTTTCAGTCTACAATTAAGTTCTTTTATTTTAGGATCACTCCCAGGGTTCTTAGTACGAGCTTCTAAGAATTTCTTTATTTTTGTAAGTTCTTTTATTCTTTTATCAATAAGTACTGCAGATTGTTTATACTCTTTCGCCAATTGTCTCAAAACTATGAACCCCTTCCCTTCATTTTCTTATAATCTCTCTAATAGGCTATTTAGCTATGTTTTATTTTTCTATGGCAGCTAATGGCAGATAAATGTATAAATATTCATAGTATAAAAAAAATATATATAGAAAACTTAGAGGTTAGCTGCAATTAGCTGCCATATACATTTTCTTACATTAAGGAACGTGTGTATTTATCCAAACCATCTTCATCTAATTCGCTTTCTTTTTTAGCAGAATAATATTTACCAAAATTGGAACTTGTCATGTTGCCTATTAGTTTTAATCCTATCCACTCACTCCCCCGCATAGAACGGCGCTTTTCATAACCCTGAACTTCCAAAGCACTTGCAAAATCTCTGCTGCGTCTTACATAACTTTCATTATTTTGTAAGCACCAGTCCTTATATGCTTCAAAAAGTTTCCCTCCGGACTCTTCATAGTCCCCGCCGATTTCGCAACACTCGCTTATGAAGTTTCCAAGCCAATCCTCTGCAGAACGATACTGTTTCGTAGCTTCTTTTACGGCTGAAGGTATAGTTATTCTCATATCATTCTTTATATATTTGTATGCACCTTCGACTATCCATGAAAGTATGGCATCTTTATCTTCTTTGAACAATACACTTGCATAGTCTTTTATTTGTTCAGTTGCCTGAATGTTAGCCTTAAAGGGTACAACTACAATTCTTCTCCAGGTACCCACATCAGTACTGCTTACTTTTGGCAAAAAATTTGTGGCTAATATCAACGTGTGAGTAGGCAAAAAGGTACGGTCATTTTGATACAATTCACGCCCTGTTATCGGATCCGTACTTGCAAGCTGCTTTAACATGGAGCTTGATAACCTTCTACCCTCTTCGGTTTCTACCGCTGTTGCAAATCTTTTTCCATCAATCCTTGTGATTCCTACTGTTTGTTTCCCATCCCTCTGAGCCATCAACATTTCAGGATTAATGGAACACGCATAGTCCCCAAACACCTTACTAATAGTGTTTAAAAAAGTTGATTTCCCATTCTGTCCAACACCATGGAACATAGCAAGACCTTCGTGGAACACTTTCCCGACTGCAGCCATACCGCATACAATCTGGAAATAATCTATAAGCTCATCATCATTGCACGTAATAAGCCTTAGAAATTCATGGAAGAGTTCAAATCTTTTGTTTGGTTGATAACTAGCGCCTGCAATCTTACTCATGTAAAATTCAGAATTATGCGGGAATATTTGCTTTGTTCTGAGATCTACAATTCCATTCTGACAATTTAACAGAAAAGGGTCCGAATCAAGATCGCTATGCATTATAGGAACATCAGACTTTGCTAGTTCCAGCATTGCCTTAATTGACCTTTCGCTCCTGCCTTTCATTGTTTCCCTCATAATAGTCTTTGCTTTCTTTAGCTCTTCCTCGCCAATTGCACTATTTGCGTTTTTTACACTTTCTGTTATCATTTTTTCAATAAGCTCCTTTCCATATTGATAAATGTGCAGCACCCTATCAAATTCCCAACACTTGCCCGTCCAAATGAACCAGTTCTTCATGTCCTGGCACCAGAGTATGTTACCCTTATATTTTTCAGAGAAACATTTGCTCCTGCCCAGGTCGCTTGTTGTATCCTTGTACTCTGGATTTAATTCAATCGGTTCTTTAACAGGTTGACCATATAATTGGTTATAACCTAGGTCTATTTTCGGAGGGCCGTCATATTTTCTCTTAGGTTCATAAGTTTCACTTACTGCAGAAATAGCTTCCTGAATAGTTATGTCTCCATATGTCCTTTCTCCCCTTTTTTCATCCCACTTCTCCCTGTAAAGTCCTGACTGTCTGAATATTCTGTCTATTGTACCTAAATCTTTGGTCCAGAAAGCAATAATATTGCATAGTGCCATATCTGCTTCACTCTGGCTATTATATTTGCCTTCCCAGTTCCCATTCATTAAGTCTGAAAATAGCACTCCGTTTTTTGCATTCCTAGCTTTTTCAATTATTTCATCAACACTTGAAAACTGTTCATTTTCATACGTTTTTAGTACGTTTTTGCAATGTTTTTGAACTTTTTTCGATGTTTTTGTAACATTAATATACTCAGAGTGTACCCTAGCCAATTGCTCAGTGCGCTCTTCAATATCCATATGACCATCGTCTAGAACATTCCCGGTCATAATAAAATACCTGCCGGTCTCATACATTTCCACAGGTCCTTCCCTACGACCATCTTTAGGAAGTTCGCCCTTGCATATTATGTGAATGCCTCTGCATGACTGAGATATTTCGGTATAGCTATCTAACTCTCTGATGATATGCTTTGCTTCCGGAGATAGGGATCCTGTTTTCGGATCCCTACAATCATCTATATCTACACCAACCAGTCCTGTTCCATCAAATACAAATCCTATACCTACATATTTATGGCCAACGCCAGATACTGCTTGATTAAAGTTACTCCACGTTGAGGGATTAGTTGTAATAGCATTCCCTAATGTTATAGGATTGATTGGAACTTTTGTTGACTTACCGCCTCTCTCCTCCCATTTCCAACCTACCCAATTATTTATGCGTTTTAATTCATCTGGTATATTTTTAAAGTACATTTCGAATCCCCCTAAAATGGGTTAATTGTTGCTTCGGTTATATCTTTGTTTGTCATGCCAGTCATTAGCAAGAAATTGTGCAAAAATGAAAGGTTTTGCATCATCTTCAAGTACGTCGCAATATACATTTCTTTCTCAGCGCAAGATACATCTTTATTGTTGAAGTATACTGCAGCAAGAGATATCTCTCCAAGAAGCTTGGCGTAAGTGCTAAGCACATGTGTCCTGACTTCACTTGCCACATTTATCTTCATATTGCCTTCAAAATCATAATTAATTTTAACTGGTTGCATAGTTTTTTACCTCACTTTCTAGCCCACGGAGGGGGTGCTTTAGAACTTGCTGGAGGCGGCGTTGCCTTCTGAGTTGCATCGTAATTGTTCTTGCTGCTTGCCTGCTTATTTCCGTCCTTAGGTGCTTCACTCTCTTCATCCGAAGCATTATTCTCTTTCTTACTGTCTGCAAAATGCATCTGATCAGCAATAACCTCTGTCACATAATGCTTCTTGCCCTCCTTATCTTCCCAATTTCTAGTGCTTATCCTGCCTACAATTGCAACTTTCCTGCCCTTGGTCAAAAACTTACTGCAGCTTTCGGCGATTTTATCCCAAGTCACAACAGGTATAAAATCTGCCTGTTTTTCACCATTTGAAAACTTATCCACCGCTAAAGTAAAGCTGCAAACCGCCTTATTTCCAGTAGCTGTGTACCTAAGTTCCGGATCCTTTGTTAACCTACCCATTAAAACAACTTGATTCATAACAATTAACCTCTCTTTCTAAATTTTGGACCACCAACAACCTTACAACCCAAACTTTCATAAACTTTAACCCTGTCCCTAGCCCAATACCTGAGCTGCTTAACTTCACTGTCCCAAATATCGTACACAACTGGTTTTTGCTTACCTTCAAAATTTCTCATTATCCTGCCAACAGCCTGCTGTATTGAAATCTTGTCACGCTTTGGTGTAGCCAGAATAAGAGTATCCAGCCTCGGGATGTCTAACCCCAGCTTCGCCAGCTGGTACGTAGCAAAAAGATATTGATATCTCCCACCTCTCATGTCTTCCATGATTTTTTCTCTTTCTTTTTTAGGAGTAGTACCACATACGAATGCAGCTGGTACGCAAAGTTCATTCTCAACGTATTGCTGCATACTTTCCAGGTGATCCAAGCTATCTCCTAACACTAAACAACAGTTGCCAGGCTTTATTAGCCCAGTAAATACGAATTTAAGGACACTGTTACGCTTACGATCTTCCCTCATGACTGCTAACATGCTTTGAACATTTAGCATCTCGCCTTCAGGAGCTTCGTAACAAAAATCAGTCTCTAAAAACTTTACTATAGGGACAACTACCTGCCCAGCATCGTTAAGTTCTTCCTGGTCAACTTCATATATCTTGGGACCTATTACGTGAAACATTGTATTGATAAGACCATCTGACCGGTGCTCGCTTGCAGTTAACCCAAACCTATAGAATGCAGGAAACTGCGATATAACTGACTCAAACATCCTTGCTTTAGCTGCATCCTTAAAAACTAGGTGGGCTTCATCGATAACTACGCAGCCGAACTTCTGTTTTATTTCGGACAAATCTCTTTTAGCTAGTGTTTGAACTGTAGCAAAAGTCATGTGGGATCCTACCCTCATATTTTCCCCCTGGATGATCCCTGCTTGATTCCCTGTCAGTCCAAGTCTGGAGACCGCCCTATCCATACTTTGCTTTAACAGATCCATTGTATGAGTAATCCATAAAGTAGGTTGCTGCAGTTCTGCGACTATACCCATAGCTGTTTCAGTCTTCCCGGATCCACAAGGCATCATAAGTACTCCCTGTTCGCAACTTTTAGCTCGGGCTATTGCAGGTATTTGATAATCTCTTAAACTTGGTTTGTTAGAGAATTCTATTTCATCAAGAATAACTCTGTTGTCGTTTATGTCTTCTTTTAGACAACAAAACTTTAACAACCTCCAACGATATCCTCTTGGTAGAATGTACTCTCTACTGCCGTTTATATCTTTTTCACTGTATAACTTTATTAATTGGGATTCTCCCCAAATAGGTAAACCCATTGCTAGTTTCTTAAAATATGCAGGGTTTTTTATTGTTAGATCCTTTTTAATTTCCTTGAATGCTTTTTCTGGTACATCTTGTACCCTTATAACACTGTCTATTGTTACTTCCAATTATTACTCCCCCTTTAACGTTTGAGTTTGCTTTGTTATTCTTCTATCACTTCGCAATCAGTTACTAATGCCATTCTTTCTCTATCATCTACTATAAAGAGATATGCTTTAGATTGCATACTTCCGTTCTTTTGTCTTATACGAGTAACTTTATGTACTTCTCCAACTTTTATTTCTCTTTCAACATCTCTCCTATATGGAGTACGTTTTAATATTTTTATTTTCATAACGGCTTGACCTCAATTTTTTCTATATCTTCTACGCTTTCTCCATCGTCTCCAACTCTGCCTATATAACACTGCGTCAAACCTTCATATCTTGCCAATTCTTCGCCTTTTTCAACGGCTTCCCACCTTTCTTCTAAGGGGTATACTTCATTGCCGTAATACTTGCCTTTTTCACTTAACCCATAACACCATAAACGCATGGCTTTGATTTCATTTGACATTTCCTCAAGAGTAAAATTTTTAATCTTTTCATAATTTGTCATATAAAGGCCTCCTATTTTAATTTTTAATATTCAATACTAACTTCGACTTACGGCACTAAACCTTTTTTGCCATGTCTTTCGATACATTCAATCATTGCTACGCAACAAGCAGCAAGCTGTATTGCTTCTCGTTGCATATCTTCAAGATAATTTGGGTCATCATCAAAGGTATACTCATTGAATGCATGAAGCATTTCTCCAAATTCTTCACCAATGATAGAAAACCACATCAACGGATGATGATTTTGTTCGCCCCATTTTTCATCTTGATTTTTTCTTTCTTCTCGGATTTTATTTAATATAATCTCTTGCATCATAGTCCTCCTAACTTTCGACTTAGCGTATTATATTTGTTATGTGCAACTAACTAATGGTTTCTTCTAATGCTTTTTCGGCTTCTTCTTTAGTTAGAAATACTGTTTTGCCTATATCTTTTTCTGTAAAATATAAAAGCATCCCCATATGATGTGGAACTATTATTGCCATTTCACAAGCCCCATTTTTTATTTTAGTATTTCGATGTTCTACTCTTTTTTTATAAACTGTTCTTTTTTTATAATCAGGAATATACATAGCTGTTTTATCTTTAACTAATAGTTTTATTAATAAGCCTTGCTCCTCCAACTTTCTATACTCTAGGTATTTATCAACCCATTCAGGAACACCTTGCTTAATTACTTTGTATATTTCATCAGGTGTCATTCCTATATCTTCATAATCTGCAAGAGTATTAAATAATAACCTTACAGATTCTGCATGCGATAAGTTTGAATAGCCTTTACCATCTACAAAATCAACTGTATCTCCGATTCTTCTTGTCACTCTATCCATGAAATTCAATCCTCCTAACTTCGACTTAGTGTAATATCTTTTTATTCAAATTCGTAATATTCATAGTCTTTGAAAATTCCTGTATGGGGTTTTTCGATATGGAATGCCCATACGGGACAACTTCTTTTATGTTCCTTGTATTCAAGCCACCAACCAACACAAGGCTCACCATCCTCATTAATACCTGCTCTGTGCCTTACAAAAGCGTCACAAAGGGCAATAAGTGCACCTTTCATTTTGCAGTGGTCTTTTTGCCATTTATATAACTCTATAGCCTGCTCTTTAGTGTATTTTTCTTTGTTTACTGCAAAATCATCATATCCACCATGAAAAGATTCATAATCAAATTTGCTCATATTTTCGCCTCCTAACTTCGACTTAGTTTTATCAATAACTTGCTTCTGGTTCTGCTTCTGGTGTAACATATTCTTCTTTGTATGCAGTATCAATTTCAACTCTCGCACCACTTTGATAAAGTTTAAGAAGATATAACTTGAAAGAATCTAAATATCTCAAAGAATTAAGAGAAAAATCAATATTATCGTGGAGACTCCAAGGGTATTTGTCGAATTTAGATATTCTAATCTCACAATTCAACTTATCATCTTTCTCACATTCAAAAATAATTTTCGCATATTTGAATGTACTCCATGACCTTGCTTCTTCGTTTTCCACTTCTACGGTTACATTAACATCCTCGTATGTAGGTTCATCATCGGTGCAAACTTCAAGGTCGCTTGTGTTAATATCTTTAGCAACAAATTTTATATATTCCTCAAATATATCTGACACTTTTACAGTTTTAGGAATTTCTTTATCTGTCATTAACTCCTTGAAGTTTTCGAGAATCTTTTTATTGTCCAATGCCGTATTTTTAAGGATTTCAGTTAATACTACATCAAGTTTTACAATGTATTTTGAATAGTCATAAGATGATAATTGGTCTATCATAACTTCTTTGATTTTCTTTTCTATAACCTTTGTGATATCACCATAGATTCCTAAAAGATTTTCCAATGATTTGTTTATACCTTTTTCCAAGTTCTCTGCTACTAATTTTTCAATAATACCTTCCTCTAATTTTGCTGTAATTACATCTTTTATTGAATTTTCAATATTCATAATTCACATTCTCCTTTTTATATTTTAATTTAACTAACTATTTACTATCTCTTCCCAACCTTTTGTTTTAGCCATAGCATTCAGATCTCTCTGTGCTTCATCGAATGTCTTTCGCCATTCAAGGTTATTCATACCTTTCCAGCTATCCTTCCCTGTTTTATTGTATCGTGCCTTGAAGCAATCTCCTCCAATACCGCCCATTGCTTTGTATCTCCATCCTCGCCCATCGGCATAAGTCTTAACAAACCTGCACGGAGTAACTTCAGTTTTAAATGGTCCTGCAGGACATAGCGTGTTTTCGGGATTGTTTATGTTTGGGCAAATACAGCATCTAAATTTTAAGTATTCTTGCTTACTCATCGTTTTTACCCTCCTAACTTTTTGCTTTGCTTCTAAAACAACTCAAAACAAAGCAACTACCTTTTTTCTCTAATTCTAGGAAGTCCAACATGTTAATGCTTCCCCTAACCCCACTACATACCTGATCCCGAACCTGCCACCAAGGAATTAAAAACGCACGTTGGAAGTCTTCTGTTTTCCAGATGCCAATTATAAATGCATTTTCCTGGCCGACTTGCTTCACAAACTTATCCAGCCCCCGGCGCTCATTAGGCGTTATGCTCTTGACATTATAAGCAATCCTGGGTATTTGTCTCACCTTAATCTCTAACCCATACCCACCGCCTGGAGGAATTACCAGCTTGTCAAAAACAGTTCCAAAACCTGCATTAACTAACTTGTGGTTCCAGAGATTTGCTTTTCGGAGAGAGTCCGTTATAAGACTCTCTCCCTTAGTGCCTCTTTTCTGCTTGTCTTTCTGTGTAAACCTCTTAGCCAATATTCTCATCCTCAACTTTCTTTACCTTGTAAAGCAGCAAACCAGATGTTTTTCCCTTGGCTTTTTTTATTATCTTAAAATTAAGTGCATCTGCTGCTGCTTGTGCTATTTCTTCATTTTCAAAAAAACCTAAAGTACCATCTCCAAGGAGGTCAATTAGCTGATACATCATGCCTTCACCTCCTTACTTCCATTAGGTCAAACATGCTTATCTGCTGCTCATTTATATGTTTTTTTAATGTTTTAGTTAGCTTCACCGGTAAAACTTCAACTACTGTCTTAGGCATCGCCTTCGGAACCGTTCCTACTGACAACACCTCTACTCGCGTGTGAACCAATCTTTCTAGCTTTTCCTGAATGCTGTACGCTGCTGATTTAGGAAGCATACGAGAACCAGGAGCATAAAGAACATAGGTATAGGTATCACCTTCAATATCAACTAGCACTCTGCTCCCACAATACCCTTCTTCAGAAGGGACATGCATTATTCCAGCTTGAGTTAAGATGTCAAACACCTTGTTTTTTTGTTCTTCAGAAGCTCTATAGCTCCACCAATTACTTCCCTTTATTGTTATTGAAAAGTCTGGTAGCTGCACTTTTGTTCCCGCATTTTTGCCATAAAAAATACGTCCCACTTCAAGGTTTTTCCTATACTGACATCCGAGATAAAATTCTTCTCTCGGATGCAAACACTTCCCGTCATTGCTACATTCAACATAACTACTGCAGCATCCGAATACTTCAGCCATTAGCCTCACCCTTTAATTTGTAATAGCCAGTTTTGAGAATTCCCTCAATTTTAGATTTATCAGCACCTATTGCACAAAGCCTATTTGCTATCTCACAACAAACATCATTGCAAATGTTGTAATACATAGCACCTCCCATTTTGTCCCTTGTGTTTACCGCCTTCTGTAACTTTTCAAGACCTTCCTCAACCGTAGAACCCCCTGTGTCAAGCATTATTACGCCCTCCTCAACTTGCTTCCGTTATCCGTCTCCACTACTGTAATTTGCTGCGGAAATCTAGCTTTCATGTTTTCATCATGACTTATAGCCACAATTCGCATTTCTGGATATCTCTCATGAATTGATTCCAGTGCCATACAGTAGGCTTCAATGCCTTCGGCATCTAAAAATGGAGGCTCGTCAACAAACATCATTCCAAGCTGCAGTCCTACACGAGATGCTTTGACCATGGCCAATGCAAAACTAACTGCTAATGCTGCTCTTACTTTCTGCCCACCCGACCTGCTCAGATATGGTAGCTCTCCATTGTCCACATCAATTATTACAATATCAAGAGTAGCAATTTCTTTAGCTTTATTGGACTTCAAGGTCCTCTCAGTTCTGAATTCTAGCCTCATTCTGCCACCTGTCATTTGTGTTAAAATTTCATTAGCTGAATTCTCAAGCTCTGGAATTATGTCACGGACGATCTGATGTGGAATGCCGTCCTGCCCGAAAGCTTCAGTCAAAACCTGCAGTCTTGAAGCTTTTCCTGCTAACTCTGAAACTTTTTCCTGTAGCTGTTTGCACTCCTGAGCTTTATCCTCGAGAACAGAAATTTTTTCTTCGAGGCTCCCGATCTGCTTGTTGCAATAATTGGCTGACTGTTCATAATCGGATATACTATGTTCAAGTCCCTGCAGATCTTCCCTATTTCTCTCGAAGTCCTGAACCTGCAAGGAAAACTCCGATGCTTTTTCCCAGTCCGCCTTAGATTTTATACTTAGATCTGTAATTTCTTTTTCCAATTCACCTATTTGTGGCAGTAAGTTTTCTAGATAGTTTTTTGCAACCGGTATTTGTTGCAGTTGTTCTTCATATTCGGTTAACTCAGTTGCTTTAATTTGTAGGAAAGAGTAATCGGATACTTCCTGTTGCAGCAGTGATATTTCAGGTTTTAATCGTTTGATTTCTTCTATTAATGCATGTGCATCCTCTTTTATTTTGGAAAGTCTTTCAGTATAGGCATCAACAAGTTTTTTGTCTCCATCAAGAGAAATAATTTGCTGTTTAAGCTTGTTATGATCCTGAAGGTCAACTTTAGCTTTCCTATGAAGCACATCATTATATCCAAGTTCCTTGAGCTGTTTTTCATATGCTTCACATATTCCCTTATAGGACTTTTCTCTAGCTGCTATGAAATCCTCAGCACTTCTAATTTCATTCTCAATTTCAGCCTTTTCTGCCTCAGCTGTTACTGCATCAGCAAGAAACTTGCACTTTGCTTGTTTGACATCAATACATCCAGAATTATTAAGCATATCTATTTTTTTGTTTAGAGTAGTAGCTTTTACTTTGAGTTGTTGGGTTTTGTAAGTATTTAATTGCATGTCAGAACTATAAGAACTATCATCTTTTTGCTTACTTTTTATGATGTTATCATGCTGAACTGCTTTATTCTCCCATTCCTCAAGTCTTTCTTCGGACCTTTCAAGACTTTGAATTTTTTCAGCTAAAGCATCATATCCATCTAATTTATCATTGATTTTTTGGATATCGTTTTTAAGCTTGCTGCCTTCATCGATTAAAGCAGATGATTCTCTTTGCAACTTATCCATATGTTTTTTCTTGTCTTGCAACAGGTTTAAAGATCCGGTCATCGAAGCAATTCGTTCCGTTATATTCTGCAGTTCCAGGTGCTTCTGGTTCAATAATTCTTCACCTTTTAAGAATTCATTTGTTTCTGCTGCATCCTTAACCATCTGCTCAAGCTTGTTACTTTTCTCTTTTGCAGTCTGCTCTTTCGTAGTTGATTCCTGAATGAGCCTATCCCTTTCTTTTTTTGCCTGCTCAAGTGTAGCTACTTTTATGGTGGCTTCATCTCTTTTTTGTTTTAGCAAAAACAAGATTCCTTCTAGTGTTTTAAGTTGCTCCTTTATATTGTTTAAGTTGCTTTGTAAAGCTCCAATTTGAGATGTTTCCTCTTCCAATATACTTACTTTTTCTTTTGCAGTTTTGAGATCACGATTCACGACAGTAAGAGTGGATTTTGTTTCATTTTCCAATTGTTCATATATTCCTAGTCCTAATATGTTGGCCAGTACGCTCATTCTGTCTTCCGGCTTCGCTTCCATGAACCTGCCATATTGGTCCTGCATAATTAACACACAGCTTCTGAATGTATCTGCATCCATGCCAAGCAGGTCAACAATCTTTTTCTGTGTATCGTTCATTCGTTCACAGGAATGGTCTTTCCAAAATTCTTCATACGCAGGCTGAGAGGAATCCCAATCAGAATTGCCGAGCCTTACAAGTTTCGCTAATGCCAGCGTTGCTTTCCCTGACCTCTGCCTTGTACGTGTCACCCGGCAAAGGTCCTCTCCGAGTTGGAATGTAAAGCTTATGCTTCCTGACTTCTCTCCATTCCGGATCCAACCTGTCAGCTCTCCTTCCCTAGGCTGCTCATACAGACAGTCCACAAGCGCATCCATAAACAGACTGCTCTTACCTGAGCCATTCCGACCATTTACCATTGCAAAATATATGTCCTGGAAGGATAGCTTTTCTTCTGCATAACTGCGGTAATTGCGGACTTCAATTTCAAGGGGAAGGAATAGTCCTGTCTGACCACCTGCTAAAGTTGTAGCTTCTACTGCTGAAATGATTGGACTTGCTTCGGTAAACAGTCTATCAATTTCAGCAGTATCAATCTTTTTTTCTCTAAGATAATTCAGGAGGCAGTCCCACACCGTCAGTTTTTCATTTATGCGTTCTTGATTTACACTTGTTTCAATTTTCTCTGGTCGAATTTCAGAAACATAATAAGCACCGGCAGCATACAAGTCACGTTCCAACTCTTTCTTGTTAAGCGCTTTTTCGGTTTCGCTGTCACAGGTATATAGGATACGAACAACTTTGTCAGAATAATTTCTATCAATCCAGCTTTGGCTCTTAATATCGTCTTGGCTTAGGCGTTCTGTACAGAACTCCCTGCTAGGGAGTTCTCTGAAATTATGGCTTGATACATACCCTCCACCCTCTCTTATATAGTGGATAAAAAATCCTTTAAGATGCCCCTCATCATTAAAAGTAAAAGAATCAATAGAACCAGCATAATAAATCGGCTTACTGGAATTTACGACTCGCTGCCTCTTATGAATATGCCCCAAGCACACTAGGTCAAAGTCAGAGCTATCTAGTGTGTTTACACTTAGAACAACATCATTTGCCTGAAATATGTGTGTCCCGTTGTCCAACTCACAGCCAACTACAGTGTGATGTGCCATAAAAACGCTAGGTATTGCAGGATCCAACTGAGCCGATAAACCCTGGATAATAGTATCCAACTGCTGACTAAATACCTGGTTTTCCTCCTCTGCAGAAAGCCCAGGGAACTGAGCGCGGAAGTGACCTTTGTCAAAACCAGGCAGGCCAGCAACTTGGATTGGACCGGAGCCTGTTTTGAAAGTTTTTATTTCTGGGCTCATAAAATAGTGAACTTCAGTGCCGGTCATTTGCATTAGTGCTTTAAATTGCTGCTCCCCGTCATGATTTGGGGTGCCATAAAGGACAACCACGGGAGCCCACTGGGCAAGTGAGTCTAAATATCCAGCAGCCACTCTAACCTCTACAAGTGCCCTGTCTGACCACACTCGCGCTTGGTGGAAGATATCACCAGCTACAAGAATAATATCCGGTCGTTCTCTTTGCGCTGTATCAATAAGAGTCTTCAGACACTTTCTCGTGTTTTCCATCCGCTCTCCTGGACTATCGCACTGGGGACCAACATAGGCTCCCAGGTGCCAATCAGCAGTGTGTAAAATCTTCATACTATACCTGACCTCCTTCAATAATCTCACCTGTGTCCTTATCAATACCTGCAGAAAGTTGTGGAGTATTCACAGGACGCCCATACAACAACATACTTGGTCCCATTGCTGCAGCAATCTTTGCCATCTTTACATCTCTATCCTTTGTCTCATCTAGCTCAAGGTATATAATTGTGAAAGGTTTCTGCAGCTGCTCCATAGAATAATGACTCTTTATATTGAAAGCTTTTCGGATGCACCTGTTCTGCGCACCTGTTTCTGCTTTCTGGGCTGCATTGGGATCCGGAACGACATTCCCGTTTTTATATTTGATAAAATCGTTCACTGTTTTAGACTGCGGGATAGTAGCCCATCCTCCTGTAGGACTTCGGAACTGCATAGTTACATTAGCCGTAACCGTTTTGTACTCTTTGTCCCGACTGATAAAAGTATCAACAAAACGTGCATCAGCAGCACTCCTTATTCTAAAAAGGCCCTTTGAGGCTATAGAATATCTAGGTTCTTTATAGGCATTGCCTTTCGGATCCAAGGCTTTGTCCTGCAGGTATATTTCAAAGTCTTCTAAATCAGTAGAGAGAAAAACCATGTTGATAACCGGTTTGTAGATGTGTGGTATATCCTGGATGCTTTGAACATCCACTAGCATATTAAACCAATTCGGATTTGCTTCATAATCAACTAAGAATTCATCTAAAGAAGTGTATTTTTTCATATTTGACATCTATTGACCTCCTCTGTATTGACTACTAATATTGCCCATGATAAAATGGGCTTGAGAATTTTTTTATCTGCCGCATCTTTGAAGTGCTTTTGCACACTGTGCGGCTATTTTTATTATGTCATTCCAAGATGTGGGCTTGTTCTGTGCTAGCCTGTTAACAAGAATATCCTTTGCAGTAGCTTCCAAGATTTCACCATATTCACTGTCTGATATAAGACTGCCAAGCTCGTTTTCTACTTCCCTTCTTAATTTCGTTTTATTCGGATAGCATAAAGCACCTTTTTCTACCACTGTCTTTCTGTCCAATATATCCCTTGCTAACCAGGGAAACCCCACTTCTTTATATACTCTGTTTATCTTTTCAGATTCCCTGGCTATCTTTCGGATATCACTAACAAGATAATCAATATCATCAACAACGATCATTATGTGATCTCCAAGTATCTCTGTACAGTTATGCGTGTTAACCTTTTCCAAGTATTCTCGAAGTTCAGGCGCCACATCATGCCTAACCAAAGTGTTAATTTTCATCTTTTGTTGCTCCTTTCGTATCCAATATGGTGTCTATAAATGCCAATGCATCATAGACAATACGCACAGAAGGATGATTATAGTAAAGGCAATCGTTTTTCTTGAGAAAATCACACCAAAGGATAACTTTTTTATCTAAAGCCAAGGCTGCACCTAGTTCTACGTGTGTTTCATAAGCACCTGGCAAGGCAACAACAATAATATTAGCTTGTTTTATTCCTTCTAGTTCCTTGGTAGGTACTTCTTGCAAGTTTTCTTCAATGTCAGTCCAGTCATAAGCATTTTTAAAGCCCATCTTTTCTAGCAAATTTGACAATCGCTTTACTTGAACCCTGTTTTCATATCCGCTTGCTATGTAGAACTTATTCGCTAGTGATGGTTCTGCTTTTAGCTTTTCGTCAACAATGTCAGTCTTTTTCTTTCTGGAAGTCATGGGAGGTTTTGTTCTTTTTTCAACTAATCCATGCTTGACCATTTCACCATATACCCAGTATTCCTTCTTATTATGTTTTTCAGCTATCTGCAGAGCCGTCATGCCTGACTTAAACTCCTCCGCAATAATTTCCTTGCTTAACCTTTTTGTAGGCACTTTCTTAGTAGCTACATTTTCAATCTTTTCAACCTTTTCATCTTTCTGCTCTTCAATACTCATAACATTTTTCTCCCTTCTTTTTTGAACCATGATTCCTGCCACTGCAGGTTTTTTATAGCTAACAGTAATGTATTTTTCTAGTTCCTCTGGAGTCATCTTATACGTCTTGACAGGCTGCACCTTTCTATCCTCTACGTAGCGCCCATCAGGATCTACCCTCAACTCTCCGCTTTTATCAAACCAACCCATTTACCTCCCTCCTCGCTCAAATACTCTCAAATTCCTTACAATAATCATCACACTCAACAATATCGTTAGTAAGTTTACACATGCCTCTACTTGCTTCAAAATCCTCTTCAGAAACATCATTATTATTGAAGTGCTGACAAGCTCCACATAATTGTGAATAATCTTTTTCATCTTCTTCATCCTGGTTGCATTCTTGATATAAGGCTAAAATCGATTTAAGATTTTTAACTGCACTTTCAATTATACCCACATGAAACTGGTCCATTTTTTCCTTTGTATAGGCAATTTCATCTTGAGACATATTAGAAATGCTAGTTGTGATTTCTAATACTCTTGTAGCCATAGCAACCTTAATACTTTCTGGAACTGCTTCAACTACAGCTGATGTTTCTATAGGCTTTTCTTTCAGCTGCTTATCTTTTTCAGCCAGATGCTGGTTCAGACTGCCGATCTGCTC
>ENA-UOOK01003302-UOOK01003302.1-fermentation-metagenome-genome-assembly--contig:-NODE-3302-length-18491-cov-3.968269_pt1 | contig 18491 bp, 16 predicted proteins | sample MGYA00245777_ERZ724023 | MGnify/ENA primary metagenome ERZ724023 (study PRJEB28704, sample SAMN03018312) | fermentation metagenome | biome: anthropogenic terrestrial biome; feature: soil; material...
CAAAAACGCCAAGATCGCCAAGCTGTACCAGTTCGAGGGCTTGAAGCGCGTGGAGGTGCAGGAAGCGAAGCTCGGCGATATTGTCGCCGTCTCCGGAATCGCGGAGCTGAATATCGGTGAAACCGCCTGCTCGCCGGACTGCGTGGAGCCGCTCCCGTTCGTCCACATCGACGAGCCGACGGTTTCCATGATGTTCATGGTTAACAACAGCCCCTTCGCCGGGCGCGAGGGCAAATACGTCACGTCGCGCAACCTGCGCGACCGCCTGTTCAAAGAGGTGCAGACCAATGTCGCGCTGCGCGTAGAGGAAACGGATTCCGCCGACACCTTCAAGGTTTCCGGGCGCGGCGAGCTGCACCTTTCGATCCTGATCGAAACGATGCGCCGCCAGAACTACGAATTCCAGGTCTCCCGCCCCACCGTCATCTATAAGCAGATCAAGGGGAAAAAGTGCGAGCCGATCGAGCTTCTGATGATCGAGGTGCCCGACAGCTACGTCGGCGCCGTCATGGAAAAGCTCGGCTCGCGCAAGGCGGAGCTTGTCAATATGGGCACCAGGGAAAGCGGCGTGACCCACATGGAATTCAAGATTCCGGCCCGCGGCCTGATGGGCTACCGTGCGGAATTTTTGACCGATACCAACGGAAACGGCATCATGAACCACGTTTTTGATTCCTACGAGCCGTACCGCGGCGAGATCGTTCAGCGGCCCCAGGGCTCGCTGGTCGCGCATGAGACGGGCGTGGCGACGGGGTACGGCCTGTTCGCCGCGCAGGAGCGCGGCCGGCTGTTCATCGGCCCCGGCGTCGAGGTGTACGAGGGCATGATCGTCGGCGAGAGCCCGAAATCCGACGACATCACGGTGAATATCTGTAAGAAGAAGCACGCCACCAACACCCGGGCGAGCGGCTCGGATGAAGCGCTGAAGCTGACTCCCCCCACGGTGCTCAGCCTGGAGCAGTCGCTGGAATTCATCAACGACGACGAACTGGTGGAGGTCACGCCGAAGTCGATCCGGATGCGCAAGAGGATCCTCAGCAAGGAGCTGCGCATGAAACAGGCGAGCCACAAAAAATAAAATCTCTCAAATCCGGGTTTGGAGACATTCGATGAATTTTGTAATATTGGATCTGGAATGGAACGGCACCTACAGCCGGCGCCTGAAGGGCTTTATCAACGAGATCATAGAGTTCGGAGCGGTAAAGGTGGATGAGAACCTCAAAACGCTCGACACCTTCAACGCTTTCATCCGCCCCCAGGTGGGGAAAAAACTCAGCGGGAAGATTCGCACCCTTACCAGGATCAGCAACGAGGATCTGGAGGATGGGATCCAGTTCATGCAGGCCGTCAGCCGCTTCAAGAAATGGATGGGCGACGCAGTGCTGATGACGTGGGGGACCTCAGACCTGCTGGCGCTGGTGGAAAACTGCCGGTATTTCTGCGGAAACGAGCGGATTCCATTCCTGAAAAAATACGTCGATCTGCAAAGCTACTGCGAACACCGGATGAATTATACCGATTCCCGGCAGATGGGGCTTTCCACTTCCGCGCAGCTTCTCGGCATCGCGGAGGACGATTCGGACCATCACCGCGCGCTGAACGACAGCATGCTCTCCCTGGAGTGCTTCCGGAAGCTGTACGACAGGGAATCGCTCGAGCCGTTCGTGCAGGATGCCGACAGCGCGGACTTTTACCCGAAGCTCACCTTTAAGACGGTGATCATCTGCGACCTGTCCAACCCGCTGATCCGCCGGTCCGACCTTGTGTTCCGCTGCGGGCTCTGCGGCCGCCGGGCGAGCCGCAAAGGGGAATGGGTGCTGAAGAACAAGAGCTACCGCGCCGAATTCCAATGCAGATCCTGCGGGCACCGCTTCGTTGGGCGGGTGCAGTTCAAGCTGAAGTACGACGGCCTTGTGGTCAAAAAGACGGTTCTGCCGGTTCCGCCGGAAGAGCCAGAGCATACCGAAACGGAGCGGGCGGGGAACCCGGCCGATAAAGAGGAAGGCTGAGCTTTCCTCCTTTTTTGAAGGCGAACGCGCATTTTTTGCGGCTTTTCCAGCATAAAAAAGAGGGGCGGAACAAACGCCTGCACGGCAAAATGAATCGGAACGGAGGCTGTTCATGAAAATCGGTCGGATGAACCTTTGGAAAAAGGACGGGGTGGAATACCTGACGTTTCCGGAGCTGGAGCGGTTCCCGGGCCTCGTCCATTCCTTCTCCACGCGGATCGGCGGCGTCAGCCCGGGGGCATACGCTTCGATGAACCTGAATTTCCGCCGCGGCGACAGCGACGAAAACGTGCTGGAAAATTACCGGTGCTTCTGCCGGGCCGCCGGCTTCGATTTCGACGGGCTGGTCGCTTCGGCACAGGACCACCACACGTTCCTCCGCCGCGTGGGCGAAGCGGAAAAAGGCGTCGGCTTCACAAGGCCCCGCGACATGGAAAGCGTCGACGGCCTTTGCACCGACGTTCCCGGCGTCGCCCTTGTCACAAGCTACGCCGACTGCGTCCCGCTTTACTTCTTCGACCCGAGACGCCGGGCGATCGCGCTGGCGCACGCCGGGTGGCGCGGGACCGTCGCGCGCATCGGGGAAAAGATGGTGCGCAAAATGCAGAGCGAGTTCGGCAGCGATCCGGCATCCCTCATCGCGGCGGTCGGCCCTTCGATCGGTCCGTGCTGCTACGAGGTGGACGCCCCCGTGAGGGACCGGGTGCTGGCGCTGTCGGACATCCGCCCCGCGGAGGTGATGACCGACCTGCACAATGGGAAATACATGCTGAACCTCTGGGAGTGCAACCGCCGTATCCTGGCGGCCGCCGGCGTCAGAAATCTCTCCGTCGGGGAGGTCTGCACCAAATGCCACCCGGAGCTGTTCTTTTCCCACCGGGCGATGGGCCAGGCGCGCGGCGGCATGGTGGCGATGATGGAACTGAAGAAGGGATAAAATCATGGTGATCGGGGAATGCAGGCTATGCCCGCGCAATTGCGGCGTCCGCCGCGGAACGGAAACGGGAGGCGGCTTCTGCGGCATGGGGGCCGACCCGGTCGTGGCGCGCGCGGCGCTCCATTTCTGGGAAGAACCGTGCATCAGCGGGAAAAACGGCTCGGGCACGGTGTTTTTTACGGGCTGCCCGCTCCGGTGCGTCTTCTGCCAGAACGACGAGATCAGCCGCCGCAGGGCGGTCGGGCAGAGGATCACCGTTTCCGCCCTGGCGGATCTTTTCCAGCACCTGGTCGCACAGGGCGCGCACAACATCAACCTGGTGACACCGACGCATTTTGTGCCCGCCGTCGTGCAGGCGCTCCGCCTGCACCCGCTCGGGGTGCCGGTCGTGTACAACAGCGGCGGCTACGAGACGGTGGAGACCCTCCGGATGCTGGAGGGCCTTGTGGATATCTACCTGCCCGACTTCAAATATGCGGACGGGGAAACCGCCCTGCGGTATTCCGGGGCACGCGATTATCCTCGGTACGCGAAGGCGGCGGTCCTGGAGATGGCGCGGCAGACCGGGCCGGCCCGGTTCGATGAAAACGGGATGATGCTGGGGGGGACGATGGTGCGCCACTTGGTTCTCCCCTCGAACACGCGCAATTCCATCGCGGTTCTGAACTGGCTCGCCGAAAACCTGCCCGCCGGCGTCCCCGTCAGCCTGATGGCGCAGTATGTCCCGTGCGGCCGCGCCAGGGAATTCCCGGAAATCGACCGCCGGATTACCGCCCGCGAATGGGACAAGGTTCAGGATGTGCTGTTCCGTCTTGGGCTGGATGGGTTCGTGCAGGAACGCTCCTCCGCGAAAAAAGCGTTTATTCCCCCGTTCGATCTGAAGGGCGTCGGAAAACCGGCTGAATCACAGAGAAATCTCGTACCTGTTCCGCGCCGTGGGCGGAAAGAAGTGAGAGCCGGTCAGGCGATCTAATGAAATTGGTATAAGTCCTTGACAAATCAGGAAAAACATACTATCATCTTTTTATAATCTAGTTTTAAAAACTACATATGATAATATGAAAGGAATGATAATAGTATGGAAAACTTTTTAAATACAGTCAGCACGCAGACGGAAAAGGAAAAAAACAGGGAGCAGAGAAAGCTCCGGCGCGAAACAAGGCGCGGGGAGCTCGACCTTCCGAACTACACGGCGGGGGAAGAGGCGGCCAACGCGATTTCCCACGGCGCGGGCGCGATTCTCTCGATCTTTGCCATTTTTTTTCTACTGAAAAGCGCGCCCGATGACTTTGTCGGCCGGTTCAGCGTGCTGGTTTACGGCATCTCCCTGTTCGCGCTTTACACGGTTTCCACGCTGTACCATGCGCTGGGCGTGTGCGGGGCGAAAAAAGTGTTCCGCATCCTGGACCACTGCACCATTTACCTTTTGATCGCCGGCACCTACACGCCGATCACGCTGCTGTGCCTGACCGGACGCACGGGGCTGATCCTGTTCGCGGTGGTGTGGACGGCGGCGATCGTGGGAATCGTGCTCAACGCCGTCGATATGAAGCGGTTCCGGAAGGTTTCGATGGCGTGCTACCTCGCGATGGGCTGGTCGGTCGTTTTCGCGTTCGGTCCGCTGATAAAGGCCATGAAGCCGCAGGACGTGTTCCTGCTGCTTTTGGGCGGGGTGCTTTACACGGTGGGCGCGGTCATCTACGGGAAAGGCCGCTCCGTCCGCTACATGCACTCCCTGTGGCATCTGTTTGTCCTCGGGGGAAGCATTTCGCATTTCTTCCTCGTCTATCACCTTGCGCTGGCATAGAAGCAGGGAAATTTGATGGAAAAATGGCTGTGCCGTCATATTTTTCCGCCTCCCCGACTAGGTATGGAAAGGGGATTTTATCCGATTGCCGGGAAAGGGAGGAAGAACGGGATGTTTTGTTCGCTGTCTTTTTACAGGAAACGGAAGCTGGTCGCTGCGGCGGCCATTTTTCTTCTGTTCCTTTTGGGAGTCACCGGGGTCTCCGCAGCCGCCCGGTCGGCCGTCGCGGCAAAAGGAATTTCGCTGCCGATCGTCATGTATCACGGGATGCTGGAGGAAAAGAACCGCCAGGGCGTGTACGTTGTTTCCCCGGAGCTGTTCGAAAGCGACCTGAGCTATCTGAAGGAGCACGGCTATACCGCCGTGGTCGTCCAAGACCTGATCGACTATGTGGATTCCGGCAAGCCCCTGCCGGAAAAGCCGGTGATGCTGACGTTCGACGACGGGTATTACAACAATTATCTGTACGCGTATCCGCTCGCAAAAAAATACGGGATGAAAATCGTGATTTCCCCTATCGGCATCTATACCGACCGCGACAGCCTTACCGAGGAGGATCACGCGCTGTACTCCCACATCACCTGGGATCAGATCCGCGAGATGATGGATTCCGGCTATGTGGAGTTTCAGAACCACAGCTATAACCTGCACGGAACAGCGCAGAGCGGCAGGCTGGGCGCGCAGAAACGCAAAAGTGAGAGCGTCGAGACTTACCGCGCCCTGCTGGAAGGCGACCTTTCGCGGATGCAGCGGGAAATGACGGAGCAGACGGGCTATACGCCGACCGCCTTTGTCTACCCTTACGGGATTGTGAGCCGCGAATCCGTTCCGGTTGTAAAAAGCATGGGCTTTCAGGCGACGATGAACTGCGAAAACAGGCGGAACCGGATCACCGATGACCCGGACTGCCTGTTCGGCATGGGGCGGTTCCTGAGGACCACCGGAGTTTCCAGCGAAAAATTCTTTTCGCGCTGTCTCGGAACCGGTGACTGATATCGCCAGAACCCCTTTTTCTGCATATCATGAAGAAAAAGGAGGAAGCAGCTATGCCCAATATTTATCTGAGCCCGTCGCTGCAGCCCTATAACGAGTATGTCAACGGCGGGAGCGAGCAGTACCATATGAATATTCTGGCCGATCACATGGAGCCGTATCTGCGCGCCAACGGGATCCGTTTTACGCGCAACACAGTCGGGATGTCGCTGGGACAGGCGATCAACGAATCGAATTCGGGGTATTACGACCTGCATCTCGCCCTGCATTCCAATGCGGCGCCGGCGGAGTTGGCCGGTCAGCTCCGCGGTGCGGACGTCTACTATTACCCGTACAGCACTAGGGGCACGCGCGCGGCGGAGATCATCGCGAACAATTACCGGGAAATCTTCCCGGTTCCGGGCCGGGTGAACACCAGGCCCACCACGACCCTGGCCGAGATCACAAAAACGAACGCGCCGGCCGTGCTGATCGAAACGGGCTATCACGACAATCCCGAGGACGCCGAGTGGCTGGTGAACAATATGCCGGAAATCGCGGCGAATCTGGTGGAATCGCTGACCGAAATCTTCGGGATCCCGTTTATCGACAATCCCCAGCCGGCACGAAGCGGCATCGTCGCCACACAGGGTGGAAACCTCAACATCCGCAGCAAGCCGGATCTCAAGGCGGCGGTCATCGCGCGGGCGCCGAACAATTCCCCGATCACCGTTCTGGGCGAATGGCAGGGCTGGTACGTCGTCAATTTCCAGGGAACGATCGGCTATGCCAGCAGCGAGTACATCCGCATCCCCTGATCTGCGCAATGCGGAAATTCCCCTCGCGGGTTTCGGCAGGCGGCGGGAACTTTTTTGCGAAGAACACAGAAAGCGGCGCAGCCGTCCGGCTGCCCGCTTTCTGTGTTCTTCTCTTTCCGCAGACCGCTATTTCTTTTTGATGTACATGGCGCACAGATCGTTGAGGTAGGAGAGGCTGACGCCCGTATCCTCGCGCGTCAGTAAAATTCCGACGGAAAGGCTGCTGCTGCCGATCTCCTCCGAAACTTTGTCCGCCTCTCGGAAGCCGGCCTTTTTCAGGGCTTCGACATATTGTTCCGATTTCGATTGGGTCATATCGGAAAACTCGATGTAGCAGTATTTTTTCTCCGGGTCGATCCAGCCGCGCTCCACCGTTCCCGATTCCGGATGCGGCATATCGGCGGTGTATTCGTTCTCCGGCCATTCTCCGGCGTCCAGCATGATGAGGTTTCCGGGCAGCGGGCTTACCGGCCGGTTTCCGCCGGGATCACCTGCACAGGCCGCCATAAGGAAGAACAACATGGCGATCAGGAAGATTCCACCTGCTTTTTTCATCCTGTTTTCCCCTGGCTCCGTCACTTTTTTCTGCGGGCGAAGCCGATGATCCGGACAACCGCGGCGACTGCGGCGATAAGGCCGATTGCCAGAAAAATGGATGAGGGATCGAAGGGGAGGGCGCTTTTTACCAGGATGGTTGTCGCGGCGTCGGCCTGGCCGATCACGTTTTCGGGGAGCGCCGGGGCTCGGGTGATCCATGCGGCGAAAAAGCAGACAAGCGCGATGCCGCAGAAGCAGCAGATGCCCGCAAATCCCTTTCGATGCTGACGGCGGAAGCCGGAATTTTCTTCGATATTTTCCGCGAAGTCTTTCGGCGTTCCGAGCCTGCGGATCACCTGTTCCTCGGTTTCCCCATGCTCCGCCGCGGAATCGAACGCTTCGTTCAGATCCCGCAGGATTTCCTTTTTCAATTTGCGGGGGACGGACAGTTCCTTCTGAACCTGTCTGACGTATTGTTCTCTCATATTCAAGCCTCCAGATTTTTCACGGTATCGAGGAAGCGGTCGACGCATACGGTGTAGCTGTGCCAGAACGAAATCAGCTCCCGCAGCGTCTCCTTTCCTTTTCCGGTCAGGGAATAGTATTTTTTGGATCCTCCGTTTGCCTGCGACGGGACAAGCCGGCATTGAATGAGACCGGCGGCCTGCAGCCGGTACAGCATCGGGTAAATCGTGCCCTCTTTAGCGTATCCGAATATTTCCCCGCCCGTCCGATTCAGCTCCGTAATGATTTCATATCCGTATGTCTCTTTTTCTGCAATCAGGCATAAGAGGATCATTTCGAAGGTTCCTTTTTTGAATTGCTGAATATACTTGCTGTCCACAATCGTCCGTTCTCCTTTTCAGAAGTCAAAAGATAGATATACATAGCAATACTAAATAGCAATACATAGTATAAACCCGCATTCTGGTTTTGTCAATAACGGACACGCCTGTCTGCCTGAAATTCTGAAATTCAAAAAAATCGCCGAACATGATTGAAAGCCCGGCGATCCGTCAATCATCGGAACGCCTGGCTTTTTTGTTATGTGGAGGATTTTTTCATGCGGGCAAAAGCCCGCGCCGTGCCCGGCCGGGTCTCCGCTCAGTCCCCGATTTTTCTCATCAAGACCCGCTCCACCATGTGGAGCACCACGCCCATCATGCACACGGCGAAGGCCAGCATCGGCAGAATCACCATCAGCATGGGCAGCGTGAGCGGGATCAGCGAGAAGAATTCAGAAAAACAGATCATCGAGGCGACAAACCCGCCCGCCATCGAGTAGAACAGGGCCGCCCGCAGCAGGTTGAACGGCAGGCAGACGCGCAGCAGGTTGATCAGCCCCGTAAAGCCGGTCAGAATAACCGCGATGGTCGAGATCTGCTCGGGGGAAAAGCGCATAAACGAACAGATCGGCATCAAAAGGACAATATTCAGCACCATCGTCAGCATTCCCGGCAAAGATTTTTTCACAATGTTCACAATAAATTTACCTTTCATTCTTTCTTTATTCGGCTCAAGCGCTAAAATAAAAGAAGGAATCCCGATCGTGAACGTGTTGATCAGGGTGAACTGGATCGGCTGAAACGGATAGCTGTGGGTGGAAAAAATGAAATATACAGCGATGATCGCGGAAAAGAAGGCCTTGACCAGAAACAGGGAAGCGGAGCGCTGAAGGTTGTTGATGGAGCGCCGCCCTTCGTGCACCACCAGGGGAAGGGAGGAAAAATCGGAATCCAGCAGAACAAGCTGGGAAACCGTCCTCGCCGCCTCGCTGCCGGATGCCATCGCGATGCTGCAGTCGGATTCCTTCAATGCCAGCACGTCGTTGACTCCGTCCCCCGTCATCGCGACGGTATGTCCGTTTTTTTTCAGCGCCTGTACCAGTTCCAGCTTTTGCTGGGGGGTGACGCGTCCGAACACCGTATATTTTTCCGCCGCCTGCTTTAACGCTTCCGGCGTTTTCAGCGTTCTCGCGTCGATCTGCTTTTCCGCGCCGGGCAGCCCCGCTTTTTTGGCGATGTTCGCCACCGTGATGGGGCTGTCCCCCGAAATCACCTTCAGGCATACGCCCTGCTCGGCAAAATACCGCAGGGTTTCCGGAGCCTCGGGCCGGATCTTGTCGCTGAGCAGCAGAAGAGCCAGCGGAACCGGATGCTCCGGCAGCTTTTTCCCGGAAAATCCATTCGGGGAAAACGCCAGCAAAAGCACGCGCTGCCCGGTGCGGGAGTATTGCTCCGCCGCTTCGCGGATCTCGGAAAAACGGGGGCCCATCACGATTTCGGCGGCCCCCAGGACGAAGGTACCGATTTTATCGAACGTGGCACCGCTCCATTTGTTCGCGGAGGAGAAGGGGACGCTTTCGGTACAGGCCCAGCCGGGCGAGGTGTGGAATTTTTCCCGCAGCGCGTCCATGGTGGGGTTGTTGTCCCGCAGCGAACAGGTCAGGGCGCCCAGCGCCGTCCGCACCTGCTCCGGGGTGATCTTCCCGAACGGGACCATCCGCTCGAACTGCAGGGTGCCTTCGGTGATGGTCCCGGTTTTATCCAGACAGAGCATGTCCACGCGCGCGAGGGTTTCGATGCAGTAAAGCTCCTGTACCAGCGTCTTGTGCCGGGAAAGCCGGATGACGCTGACTGCCAGCACCACGCTGGTCAGAAGGACCAGCCCTTCCGGGATCATGCCGATCAGCGCGGCCACCGTTGTGACAACGGACCGGCTGAACGTCTCCCCCGGGGCATGAATCTGCTTGTAGAAAAGCATCAGTCCGATGGGGATGATCAGAACCCCGATCAGCCGGATGATCCGGTTGATCCAGGTCATGATTTCGGAATTGGGCTTTTTCATATATTTCGCGCCGTTGGAAATCTTTTCCGCATAATTGTCGGCGCCGATATGTTCCACCTTTGCGCGGCAGCTTCCGCTTGCGACGAAGCTGCCCGACAGAAGAAGATCCCCCGGCTTTTTCGGCACCGGGTCGGATTCCCCCGTCAGAAGGGACTCGTTCACTTCGCATTCGCCTTCCGCAACGATGCAGTCGGTGCAGATCTGGCTGCCGGCTTCCAGCAGGAAGATGTCGTCCAGAACCAGCTCGTGCACGCCGATGCTGGAAATGACCCCGCCGCGCACGACTTTCGCCTTGGGCGCGGCGATCAGCGCCAGCCGGTCGATGGTCCGCTTGGCACGGATTTCCTGAAAGGCGCCGATGCAGGTGTTGCACACGATCACCCCCATGAAAAGCAGGTTTTTATAGGAGCCCACCAGAATGATCAAAAGCGCCAGAACCGCATTTAATATGTTGAAGGGCGTCACGATGTTCTGCAGAATGATCTGCTTGTCCGTTTTTGTCTTCAGATCCGATTCCGCGTTGAAAAGCCCCTGCCGGTGCCGAAGCTCGACCTGTTCCGGCGACAGGCCGACCGTATAGTCCGGTTGAAAACGTTCAAAATAAGTTTGTGCTGTCTCGTCAGCCATCAAATTATGCCCTGCCCTTCTTTTGTCAAACTTATTATATCCTATCATGAACGGTATGTGCAAAGTAAAAACAGCCTGTAAAAAAATTTAAAAAGATGTCATAATTTTCGTGAAATATAACAAAATCTTTCGATTTTTTTCTGATTCCTTCAATCATTATACATCTTGTTCCAACTTCCAATTGTGGTATAATGAATGACTGGTAATTGGGAGTCGGAAAACCCGGCTCCGATTCTGAATGATTTCTGTCCGCGCTTTTTGCGGCCCGCGACGGAAAGAAAGGGGATTGATACCATTTTTAATCAAAAGACGCTTGGCTTGTCTTGTGAAAAAGCAAACAAGGATTTCAACAGCCTTCTCGTGCTGCTTTTGACGGTTTCCATCTTTTTCCCGTACTACGTCAGCGTCGCGGCAATTATTATAATCGCATTCATGACGGTCGTGAATTATGAAAAGAGAGCGGAGGCCTTCCGCGACCCGTATTCCATCTGGATCGTGCTGTTCTTCGTATTTACGGCGCTTGTCGGCCAGGTTTACAATAACCATATCGGCACGCTTTATTCCATTTTTGCGGCAGCTATTCTGACGGCAAGCTTTTATATCCGCAGCTTCATGACCAGGCAGCTTTTCAACAGCGTGATGGACACCGCCTGCTTCTGCAGCGTGGCGTGCGCCGTGGTTGCGATTCTGCAGAAGGTTTCCACCTTTGCGGCGAATCCCTCTTACCGGCCGATGTCGACGTTTCTGAATGCCAATTATTACGGCATGATGATCGAGTTTGTGGTTCTCATTGCGATGTACCGCATGTTTACGAATGCGCAGAACAGGAATTATTACCTGATGGTGATCGCGTTCAATCTGGTCGGCCTTTACCTTTCCGCCAGCATGTCGGCCGTGATGGCCTTGGCCTGCGCGGTTGCGGTGATGCTTCTGTGCAGGGGGCGCTACCGCGTCGTCGCCGCGCTGTGCGCGCTCGGTGCGGTCGTGGTCGCCGCAAGCTTCCTGTTTCCCGAAATCTTTCCGCGCGTCGCTCTCATCGACCAGTCGTGGGAGCAGCGGCTCGATATCTGGAGAACCGCGGTGAAGGGAATCCGCCACCACCCGATGTTCGGCCAGGGCGCCATGGCTTATCAGCTTGCCTGCAACGAATTTTTCGGGTATAAAACGTATCATGCGCACAGCCTTTATCTGGACACTCTGCTCAATTACGGCTTTGTCGGGGCTGGGGCGATCGTCTTTTATCTGGCGGCGCAGGCGAAAATATTGATCCTGCGTTTCCGCAACAATATCTGCACCAACATGAATGTCCTTTTGGTTGCGGTGGGCACTGCCATTCTGGTCCACGGCTTTACGGATGTCACGATTTTCTGGGTGCAGACGGCCCTGATGTTTTTGCTGGTCTTTTCTTCCACCGGCATCAATTCCGAGTATGTCAGCCTGCATATGCGTCAGCGTATGGTGCTGCTTCCGGACTACAGGGTTCATACGGGTGCCGCATATTTTAAAAACTGAACATGAAATTGTGCAAGAAGTGAGGATCCTGGTGAAAGCTCCTGCCCGTTTTGGGCCGGGAGCTTTTGCTGTTTTACGGCCCGATCCTGTTTTTTAGTGTGAAAAAAATATTCTCGACACCTTTCTCTTGGTTTTGCGTGATTGATCCACTTGAATAGAGATGTTGGACCGGTTCGGGGTCGAAGAAATTTTTGCGGCGCAGGGGACCGCAGACAGAAAGGAGGCTGCTGTGGAAACTTTCATACAGGGAAGCACGGGCCTCTTTCTCTCCGGCGGGGCGGCCGGGCGTGCCTTCAGCGGTCTCTTTCCGTCTCCGGCGGGGGGCGCCGCTCAGGTTCTGCTGCTTCTGCTCCTGTTTTATGCGGGGATCCGGTTTCAGAAACACCGCGCGGGCCGGAGCACGGACCGCGCCATGCTGAAGCATTCCGGATGCGCGCTGTTCGATTGTCGCGTCCCGGAAAAAACAGTCCGCCTTTCCGAAGGCGCCATGAAACTCTGCGGCCTTCCCCGGGCCGTCCGGAACATACCGGAGCTGCTGGATTCCGGGATCATCCACCCGGACAGCGCGTCCCGGCTCGCTTCCGTGGGCCGGAAGGCGCTGAACGGCACGCGGGCCCAGGGCATTCTTTGGGTCCGCGGCGCTTCCGGCGAATACCGGTGGTTCCGAATCACCCTGACGCCGTTCGGCGAAAAGCAGGGGAGGCCGGAACATCTCTTCGGCGTGCTTCAGGATGTCACCGCCCAGAAGGAGGCCGAACTCAACTGCAGAAGGGAAAGGAAATACCGCAAGGCAATTTTGGGTAGCTCCCTCGCCTCCTTTGAAGCAAATTTTACGCTCGGCCGTTATTACGGCGGCGGGAAACCCATGCCAGGCCTTCCGTCTGAGGACGGCCTGGACTATTCCGGCGTCATCGGGAAGTTTGCCGGGCAAAGCGTCTTTTCCGCGGACCGGGAGGAATTCCTGCGGCGTTTCAGCCTGGAGAGCGTCATCAATCAGTTTATTCAGGGAGAGACGAAGATCACGATGGAATGCCGCCTGTGCGGAAAAGACGGAAGCTGCCTTTGGGTGCTTTTCACCGTTTCCCTGATCGAGGATACGCACGACGTGTGGGGGATCGCTTATGTGAAAAATATCGACAGCCAGAAAAGAAGGGAGCTGTCGCTGCGCGAGAAGGCGGAACGGGACTCCCTGAGCGGGCTGTACAACAAGGGGATGACGGAATCCCTGATTTCGGAGTTCCTGGAAAATCAGGCCCGCGGAATCCACGCTTTGCTGATCCTCGATGTCGACAACTTCAAACAGATCAACGACACGAAGGGGCACCAGGCGGGCGACAGCGTCCTTGCCAGGATCTCCGGCATCCTGCGCAGGATTTTCCGCTCGGCGGATATCGTCGGCAGGATCGGCGGGGACGAGTTCCTCGTCCTGCTCAAGGATATCGGTTCCAGCGAAATAGCGGCGCGCAAGGCCTGCGAGGTGTGCAGGACTCTGTGTGTCTGCGTGGGCCCCGAAGAAAGGAAATTTTGCTCGGTCAGCGTGGGAATCGCCATGTATCCGCAGCATGGAACGTGCTTCAGCGAGTTGTACCGGAAAGCCGATACCGCCCTGTATCAGGCGAAATACAGCGGGAAGAACCGATGTGTCCTTTATGAGGAAAGCAGCTCCCCGCAATTTTGGGACCATTCCGCCGGCCCGTGAAGACAGATGCGAAATCCCGGGTGCAGGTCCGAGTTGTTTTCTCCCCTCCCGCCGAAGGTGGGAGGGGAGAAAACAAAAGCAAATTCTGCATTTTAGCGCCGGATGGCGGCGTAACAGGTCTAAACTTTCAAAATCCACATACTAATTTATAATAAAGGACAGCCGGAAAACGGAGGGAAGAAAATGAGCTCATCTGAGGAAGACCGTTGTATCGTGATGTGCCGGTTTGCAAAAAGCTTTTCCAAGGACGGCACGGAAGTGCTCACGCTGAAAATCGAGTATCCGAAAGTGGATTTTCCGGATTTCCGCCGCGCGGAGTCGATCGTCAACCGGTGTATCCGCGCGCAGATCGACCGCTTTTATCATTACGCCTCCACCGTGCTGTACCGGCAGGCCGTTTTCGCCTATCAGAACCAGCAGCCGGATGGGGCGCCCTTTCATCCTTATGACGCCGTGATGAAATACGAAGTGACCTGCGCGGAAAACTGTTTTTTCAGCGTTTACCGCGACTGCTATGAATTTACCGGCGGGGCACACGGAAACACCGTGAGAAGGTCCGACACCTGGAACCTTGCGACCGGGAAAAACGTGCCGCTCGGCTGCTTTTTCCGCCCGGGCGTCAATTACCGCCGCACCTTGTTCGAAGAGGTGCTCCGTCAGGCGAAGGAAAATATGGAAAAGTGCCCCGACCTGTATTTTGAGGATTATCAGGAGCTGATCCGCCGGTATTTTTCCCTGTGCCATTATTACCTCACCCCGGACGGCCCCGTGATCTATTATCAGCTTTACGAGATCGCGCCGTACGCGGCTGGCTTCGTCACGTTCCCCATTCCAAAAAGCCTGCTGGACTGCCCGCCGAAATGCCCCGGCTGACCGGTCCGCATGAAAAAAGCCCGCGCGCCGGCGCGGGCCTTTTTGTTATTTGATCGCTTGTCCCTTGTCAGGAAAAGTCTTCTTTCCGGAAGAAAACGATTCCCGCCAGAAAGAAAACCGCCATTGTAACGAGCGATATTACCACGGGAGTCTGCAGGTTAGCAAGGGGATTCCCGGCGACGGCGGAAATCTGCGTTTTCAGCAGATAATCGATCCCCTTGTCCAGATGCAGCAGCTTCAGGATCAGATCACTCAGATAAAAGCAGCCGTAGTAAAGAAAAATGGCAAGCGTGCTTTTGTTCAGAAGCTGAATGAAAAAAACGGACATGGAGATCGCCGCAACGTATACCGCGCAGGCGGCCGAAAGGCGTACGAAAAATTCACGCACCAGCTCCCAGCGGAATGCGGAATCTCTGGTCAGGACGAGCGCCGTGCTCCCGAAATAAAACGCCAGTACCACGGCCGTCATGACCACGCCGAGAATGATGACGGTCAGCCATTTCGAAATATAGAGAACGGTCCGGTCGGTGCCGTACGACATCGTGTTCTTCAGCGTATGGTCCCGGAACTCTTCCGCGTAAATGATTTGAGTGAGCATGGGGAGAAGGAACACCGGGTAGCTCAGAAGCATGGCCCCCAGCGACACGGCGGCGCTCCAGTTCCCCGCTTCCCCCCCGCGCAGCGCGAAAACCATCACGACACAGAGCGCGGAAACAACGGCGGTCAGAAGGAAAAAATAGGCCCGGTGAAACGTTTTGTACAGATCCGCATGAATCAGTTTAAGCATGCTCGATGCCCCCAATCAGTTTGATAAAATACTGCTCCAGGCTGATTCCGGAACGGAAGACCTGGGAAACCATGACTCCGCCTTCCACAAGTGCCTTGACGAAAAGCTCCGGTGAATCGGACTTCTCATCGATCTGAAGCGTGTTGCCGGAAACGTGGAAGTTTTCGCAGCCCATTTGACTCCTCAGGATGTCCGAAGCAAGCTCGGCGTTGTCCACATCGATCCGCAGGGAGCTGCGGCATTTTTCCTTCAGCTCCCCGGCGGTGTCCCGTTCCAAAAGCCTGCCTTTGCCGATAAAGCCGTACGTCGTGGCGATTTGGGAAAGCTCGCCGAGGATATGGCTGGAGATCAGGACGGTCGTCTTTTTTTCGCGGTTCAGCTTCAGAATGACGTCGCGGAACTCCTTGATGCCCATCGGGTCAAGCCCGTTGATCGGCTCGTCGAGGATCAGAAGCTCCGGATCATCCATAATGGCCAAAGCAAGGCCGAGGCGCTGCTTCATGCCGAGGGAAAAGCTCTTGAATTTTTTTCCGCCGGTTTTGTCCAGCCCGACAAACTCCAGGGCGTCTTCCACTTTCGCTTTTACCTTTCCTCCGCGCTGGATCCGGTAATATTCCAGATTTTCCTTTGCGGAGAGATACGGGAAAAAGCCGGGAGTTTCGATCATCGTGCCCATGTGCGACCGCGCCGCTCCCAGCTGTGCGGGGGAATTCCGGCCGAAAAGCCCGATTTCTCCCCCGGAAGGCGGCGTAAGGCCGCAGATCAGTTTCAGCAGCGTCGTTTTGCCCGCCCCGTTCTGGCCGACCAGCGCGTAGATATCTCCGCGTTCCACGCTGATGCTGATATCGTCCACGGCGGAAAATTTTCCGTAGCGCTTTACGATATTTTTTGTTTGGATCACTGTTTCTCTCATAGGATCGCCTCATTTGCATTTGTATTATTGTACTAAGTTACTAATACAATAATACACTATTTTTCCCAAAAGTCAAGTCCGCGCGTAAAAAAGCTCTGGAGGGGCTCAATACGAAGCCGGCGCCGTTCAGGCGCTGGCTGATATTTATGATCTGTGGCTTTGAAATTTTCCCGAAAGGGTAGCCCGCTGTAAAATATGCTCTTTGGCTGCGGCTGAAAAGTCACGTTTTCTGCTGCTTTCCGGTAAATCCAACTTGCTGTCCAATAGGTAAACGGTGAACACATAAGTATGAGTTGAGTGAAAAGGCGGCTTCGGCCCCCGGTAACGATGCCTTCCGTATGCGATGCCCTGAACAGCGCCGTTGAAACGCTCTGCGGATTTCCCCTTTGGGATTCCTTCCGGAATCACCGCCTGTACCGGCAGATTCCAAATCACCCAATGGTTATAATTCGGGAAAAACGGGTGAGATCCATCATCCAGCGTAATCGCGATGGATTTTGCGCCGGGAGAAATCCCTTTCAGTTCAAAGTCGGGGGAACAGTTTTCTCCATGGCTCGAATATCGGACCGGTATCTACCCGCCCTCCTTGAACGCGCTGCTTGTAACATTCAGTGTTTCCATGATATTTCACCGTCCTTTTTTACAATGCCGTAGATGATGATGTCAAGCGCCTTGTCGATGGCCTGTGTGGCTTTCAAGCCATTTTCAAGAAGAAAATCCGTGTCGATGAACAGATCGCTGACCCGCTCCAGCATGGATGACAGGATGCCGAAATGAATATCCGGGCGCAGGATTCCTTCTTTTGCCGCCCGTTTCAGCAGCTTTTGAAGAGCATTCAGTTTGAACTGTTTCAGTTGTTCAATCTTCGCCCATTCATCCGGGTAAAACTGTTGTGCTTCATTCAACACCGGCACTGGCATCCGATAACGATGGCTCGAATGGACGATGGCATGAATCTTCTCAAAAAAATCCTGTTTGCTGCTCATGGCCTCTAAAACGCTTTTCCGGTCGCTCGTCATGTTTTCTTCAAAATATTCCCGGATCATCTCGTCTTTGCCGCTGAAATACTGATAGAGCGTCTTTTTGCTGATATGAAGCTCCGCAGCCACTTCATCTACCGTGAATTTTTTCAGACCGTATCGCTCAATCAGCCGCGCTACAACATCCAGAATTTTATCCTTCATGTGGGGAATCCTCCTTTTCCGGTTTTTCAGCAGACGACGGCCTGTTGAAAATAATCATCAGGAACCCGGCAATTCCGACAGCGATGACGATCAGCCAGGCCGCCCGCTGAGAGGTTCCCCATACGGCTCCGGTTGCCAATGCGCCGCCAAAATTTCCGATATATTGAAATGAATTGAAAATCCCATTTCCCGTGCCGCGGAGCCTGTCCTCCACCACCTCGTTCGCACGGGTGGCCGCAACGGTGGCAATGGTGATATATCCACACAGAAAAAAGGCGGTTCCCAAGAGTAAGAAAGGAAAAGAGGATGGGCGGAAGTAAAACAGAATGCTCAGGAAAGAAACGGCAAAAGCAACGAGAAGCACCGCGTTGACATGCCCTTTGTCCACCCATCTGATAGTGGCTTTCAGGAACAGGATCGCAACGATGATCGCCGGTACAAAAATCTTCCACAATCCGTTCTGTCCGGTTATCTGATCCATATAAATCGGCGCTGCATAGAAGACGGACATCATCATAAAATTGTTCAAAAACGCCGCCATATTCATTGTAACAAAAGTCCGGTTCCGCAGCAAGGCGGCAATCTCGCCGCGCTGCGGAACGGATGCTTTTTCGCCGTTCCCCGTGTCCTTCAGGAAAAACAGGATATAGAATGAGTTAACGGAGAGGAGAACCGCGCCTGCCAGGAACATCCAGTTAACCGACATCACACTGCGCAGCAGCGGGCCGACCGCGAAGGCAAGGGCCGCTGCCCCGGAGATAAAGGCCCCAAGGATGCTCATGGCTTTCGTCCGGCTTTGATCGTCGGCAAGCCCCGCCACCCAAGAATAACCCACACCGATGACCGCGCCGCTGCCCTGTAATGCACGCGCCAGAATCAGCATCCAGATGCTTCGGGCAAAAAAGCCGAGGACAAAACCGATGATGACCACGACGAGACCGGAAAGCAGCACGCGCTTCTTGCCGTACC